>ERZ779953.136-NODE-136-length-23362-cov-4.47175_pt1 | contig 23362 bp, 19 predicted proteins | sample MGYA00511184_ERZ779953 | MGnify/ENA primary metagenome ERZ779953 (study PRJEB29588, sample SAMEA2163248) | human gut metagenome | biome: human gut; feature: human-associated habitat; material: faeces | place: Denmark | collected 2008/2010 ... | reverse complement strand
TTACCCTCAGGATTTGAGTGACCATTCTTTTTCCGTCTATGTCAACCGCCCTGGTCTTTCCTTTGGATACTTTTTCCGTGGGGGTGGAAACCTTTCGGGGGTTCAAAGAGAAATTGCCGAGTACACCGTAGAAGGATATAATGAGCGAGCATTTATTTCTATGAATCAGCAACAGGTAACACAGCTTGAAATAGATGACGGCAACACAATTCAAGTGCTTGACATTGACAGCAATAAACCTTTTGCGATTGTTTTGCCTATAAATGCGGGAACCATTACATTCTATGATGTGAATGGCAATACTGTGGAATACTGGAACAATTCTCTTTGACAACTTCCAGTTTATCAGTATCAAAAATAGAATATGAACAACAAAAAACATCGTAGCAATACGGTGTTTTTTGTTACCCAAAACCCACAATTCAATACATAACCACAGGTTAGTGCAAATACCTTATGTGATTTTTTGAAAGGCTTAGAAAGGGATATTTACCCCGTTTTTCGCCCCGAAAAATGACACAAACAAAGCTTAATGTATCTTTCCTGTGGTTTTTATTTTCAGATGGAAAGGTGGATTGATATGCCGAGAATGAGCAAGAAACGGAAACAAGAGTGGGCGTTGTTTCTGAATGATCGAAACCGCATTACCTACAACGAACTTTGCAGAAAATGCAGGAATGACTGTAAGCAGAGTTTCCGCTGTATTGTGGTGCTTTGCCCGAAATATTTATCGAAAAGGAGAACAAAGAAAAATGATTGAAAATGAAATGACTGTCAGCGTGCCTCTTGAAGTTGTCAAGGCGAGTGAAATCGAGCCGAAAGAAGTGAAATGGCTATGGTATCCATATATTCCGGTTGGCAAGGTTACGCTGTTGCAGGGCGATCCCGGCGATGGAAAAAGCAAGCTAATGCTTTCCATTGCCGCCCTGCTCTCAAAGGGCGAACCTCTGCCCTTTACCGAAACGGAAGAAAACGAGCCTATGACTATCATCTATCAGACAACGGAAGATGACGCCGATGATACGGTAGTCCCTCGCTTCAATTCGGCTGGTGGGAACGGAGAAAACCTCATCTTCATCAAGGAAGATGAAAAATCTTTGTCCTTTGGGGATAACCGTATTCGTGAAGCGATTGAGATGTACCACGCAAAACTTTTAATTCTTGACCCGATGAGTTCCTATATCGGAGAAAGTTGTTCGATGAACAATGCCAACGAAACACGAGCCGAGTTTAATCATCTGATAGCGGTTGCGAAAGATACAGGCTGTGCGATTGTGATTATCGCTCATATGAACAAGATGAGAGATACCAATCCCCTTTACCGTACTAACGGTTCGATTGACATTGCGGGTGCTGCAAGAAGTATTCTTGCAATCACACGCACACCGAACAAGGAAGTACCTGCGGAAAGATATTTGGTGCAGGTAAAATCCAACCTTGCCCCGACAGGCTCTGCCATTCTGTTTGAAGTATCTGAGAAAGGTGTGGACTTTATTTCCGAAATGGAAATGACAGCGGAAGAAGCGTTCCAATCCCTCGCCCCGAAAATCGGCAGACCCAACGATAAGGAAGTCAAGGCGAAAGCATTTCTGATTGAAATGCTGAAAGACGGAGAAATGCTTTCTTCGGATTGTGAAGAAAAACTTGAAGCCGCAGGGTTCAGGAAATCGACCATTAAAAAGGCAAAGAAGAACGCAGGAGTTATCTCCCGAAAGAAAGGTTTTCTGTGGTACTGGTCTTTGCCGATGGGCGATATACCGAGAGAATAAATGCAGGCTGTCTGCTGATGGGACAGTCTGTTTTTATGATTGAGGTATCAAAGGAGGTCAAGGGGGAACACCCTTGCCCACGACATCTTTGCAGACGAAGTCTGAAAGTGTCATAGTGGGTTACACACATTCAAAGAATGTTGTGTAATGGCTTCGCCCTGCCGAGAAAGGAGAGCAAAAATGGCGAAAAACAACAAGGCGGATATGAGTTGTGCAAGGGTTAAAAAGTACACCGCTTCTGATGTGAGCAAGGCAGAAAGGCACAACGAACGCAAGAATGAAACCTATGAAAATATGAATGTGATTGAGAAACGCATACCCTATAATGTGCATTTCAAAAAGCCTTTTGCCCCGACCTATATGGAACAATTAAAGCAGATGGAAACTGACGGTATGGTGTCGCTTCGAGGTCTGAGAAAAGACGCAACGCTGTTCAATGAGATTGTGATTGATGTGAACACAATGTACTTCGAGCGTAACGGCGGCTACGAATATGCAAAGCAGTTTTACGAAGAAGCATTCCATTTTATCGAGGAAAAATTCGGTGCTGATAATGTCATATCGGCTGTTATGCACGCTGATGAAATCAATGTAGCGGCAACCGAGGAACTTGGAAAAGAGGTTTACCACTATCATCTTCACGCTATGGTTTTGCCTGTGGTGGAGAAAGAAATCCTATGGAGCAAGCGTTGCAAAGATGAAAAACTGCGAGGAACGGTTAAGGAAGTTGTTCATCAAATCAGCCATTCAAAGAAATGGAAATCGGATATTCCGCTGACCGACGAAAAAGGCAATCCGCTTCTCAGAAAGAACGGAAAACCGATGTTCCGAGCTTCATACAGTATTCTGCAAGATGAATTGTTTAACCATATGACGGAGCAAGGCTTCAAAGGCTTTCAGCGTGGCGAATACGGAAGTACAGCAGAACACCTGACTTCCCTGCAATATCAAATCAAGCAGGACAAGGAACGCTTGGAGAAGTTGCAGAAGCGCATTCAGCGTGAACAGATAAAATATGAGCCTGCCCGTAATGTTTCTAAAACCTATAACGAGATTGACCGTATGGGGCAGAAAACAATCACAGGTAAAATGGCAATCTCCAAAGAGGATTATTCTGAGCTTACTGCCCTTGCCAAAGAGGGCATTACAAGTCGTGCGGAAATTAGCGAATTAGAACAGAGTGCCAACTATTACCGACAGAAATATTTTGACTGTGCAAACGCACTCGAAAGAATGAAAACTAAATACAACGAACTGAAAGAAAAGTGCAGACCTTTTCTTCAAGCGTTGGAGCATTTCCCCGAAGTTGCTAAACTTTTTACCGAAAAAGTGAAGCAACTTTTTTCTTTTAAGGAAGCACAGGAACGAGCCGAAAAAGAAGCAAGGGAAAAAGAACGACAGGAGCGTATCAAGGCTCGAAGAAACAAGCGTGGTATGGAAAGATAACCATTTCCATTATACTCACGACTTAATGACTTCTTGATATATTGAAAATCTGCGGTTACTGGGTGCTCTAATGTGAATGCCCAGCAATCAAATTTTATGAAAGAGAGGAACTGACTATATGAAAGAACAGAAATATTCTTATTCACAGCGAATTGGAAAGACAACATTCATCGTAAATGTAAAGCAGTCCGAAAGTGCCAAAAAGCCTTTGAATACGGTGTTTCAGGACATCTGCAAGCACGAGGCTTTGGGCGGCTTTTTTACGGACAAATCGTTTAATTTAGAAAATCCACAAAAAGTATCTTGACAAACTCGACCCCGAGGGAACGGGCTATCGGGCGCGGACGCGCTTTGCAAAGTTTTTCAACCTCCCGGAGCTGATGAACCTTTTCAAGGAAGTTGCGGACATCAAGACGGCTGATCAGCTGAATCTGCCCCGACCGACCGCGCACTACGAAACGGTGGTGGTGAAGCCGTCTGCCTATCAGCAGGAAATGGTGCAGGCGCTTTCGGAGCGGGCGGCAGCGGTTCACAGCGGCGCGGTTGAGCCGAGCGTGGACAACATGCTGCGCATCACCTCCGACGGGCGGAAGTTAGGGCTTGACCAGCGGCTGATGAATCCGCTTCTTCCGGATGATCCGGGCAGCAAGGTCAACGCCTGCGTCCAAAACATTGTCCGCATCTGGCGCGAAGGCGCGGCGGAAAAGCTGACACAGCTGGTTTTCTGCGACCTGTCCACCCCGCGCGGCAAGGCGGCTTCGGAGAAGGAAGCAGCGGATGTGGAGAAGCTTCTGGCGGACGAAACGGGCAGCAAGAACTTCAACGTGTATGATGACATTCGCGCCAAGCTGATTGCGCAGGGCATCCCGCAGGAGCAGATTGCCTTTATCCACGAAGCGAACACGGAAGCGCGGAAGAAGGAGCTTTTCGCGAAGGTACGCAGCGGGCAGGTGCGCGTCCTGATGGGCAGCACGGCGAAAATGGGCGCGGGAACAAACGTTCGTGCGACTCGTTTGTAACTGAAAAGGTTACGCTCAAGTCAAAATTCTGCAAGATTGAAAGGAGCTTGAAAATTGATTTGAAGAACTGATATTCCAACAGGTGGAATGAGGGGGCAACGCCCTGAAACGCCTGCCTTGATACTGCGGTGTGCGGCAAAATTTGTAGAAATTGAGCCGTGCAAAGCCCGCTGAAGTCGGCGGAAATCTGCCCCAACAGGCAGTCATGTGCTGTGGAAAGTGTCCCAGAGGTGGGATATGCAGATGATACGCCGGAGGTCTATAAAATCCCTATGGTGAGGATGTCATCCATGACCGACGAAGTCCGAGTGTTAGGGTCTATAGCGTGATATGGCAGAAATGTCATCGTCGTAAATGTACGGCGTGCGTGAGGTTGAGTAAAAATGGACGTTATGAAAAACCTTGGAGTGTTACAGGCACTTCCAAGCGCACAGGCTCATAGGACAGCCTAAGGGGATTATGCACAGATAGGAATATCGGAACGAGGAAAGGTCGGAACGCTGAGTGTCTGCACACGATGAAGCGGTGGTTACGAAAAATCGAGCAGTGAAACAAGTAACCTTTATCCTGACTGAGAGCGGCGGCAAGACTGATGAAGCCCCTGTAACAGGGGCGGAAGAATAGCCGCCAGTCATTTGCAAAACAAATATTCTAAAAAGCAATATATCAAAGGTTCGAGTAAGACTAAAAAAGGCGAAAGCCGACTTTGACAGGACGAAAACTGCTCAAACGCCAAAAGCTGAGGAACAACGAATATTATGATATGCAGTCAGTATTCGACGAACTGTATGAAAATAGTCTTGCGAAATGTGAATTTAAGAATCTTATCAGCATCATCACGGCTGAAGAAAATATCAGGTTAGCTTATAGAAATCTAAAAAAGAATGCTGGAAGCAGAACGCCCGGTACGGATGGGAAAACCATCGCAGACCTTGCAAAAATGAGTGAGCCGGAACTGATTGGTTTTGTACAGCAAAAATTCAACTGGTATCAGCCGCGGTCTGTCAGACGAAAAGAGATTCCCAAGGGAAATGGCAAAACCAGACCTCTTGGGATTCCCACCATCGTGGACAGACTGATACAGCAATGTGTCCTGCAAATCAATATGTGGTCATATCACATATTGCACCCAAAGCATTGGACAGGATAAAGGAGACTGCGAAAAAGAAAGTCAAGGCAATCCAGCACTCATCCGGTGAAATGGAAGAATTCAAGGCTGTAAGCGACTACAACAGTTTTGTCATGGGTATCCACAACTACTACCGCATGGCAACTGCTGCGTCCCCGGACATACAGCGATTAGCATTTGAAATTAAGATTTCTATAAAAAACAGGCTGCAAGAGCGAGTAAGGCGACGAAGCAATCAAACAATTCCTGAATATGCCAAACGGTATGCAAGGAGCAGGGAAATACGCTTTATCGGCAAGAACATCCTGCTTCCAATTGGTTATATTCAGCACCATCCGCCAATTCATAAAAAGAAGTCGGTGAATAAATACACCGCTGCTGGACGAGCGGAAATACACAAGAATCTGGAGTGTGTAGACATGTCAATCCTGCACAGTCTCATGAAAAACCCCATTACGAGCGCCACGGTGGAGTATAACGATAACCGTATATCCCTCTATGTGGCGCAGCAAGGAAAATGTGCCATTACGAAAAAGCAGCTGTCCCTTGAAGAAATCCATTGCCACCACAAAAAGCCTAAGTCGCTGGGCGGTGGGGACAATTACGCGAACCTGATTATTCTGCATGAACGGATTCACAGACTGATTCACGCAACGCAAAAAGGTACTATTTCTGCAATCATGCAGACCGTACAGCTAAACAAACAGCAGCTTGATAAGCTGAATAAGCTCAGAAAGTTAGCTGGAATCGAGGCAATTACGTTAGAGCAGCAAGACACCTGCTGCTGATTAGAATAACAATTTGTAAATGATGGAAAGCCGTGTGAGTGGAAACGCTCATGCACGGTTTGGAGTGGGGGAAAATCCGGAGGTGAGTTCGCCAAAGGATTACCTATCACTATAGGATCGTCTGATCGCCCTTCATGATCTGGACTGCCCCTGGCGGCCTGGTGATCTGGAGCAGCGTTCGGGACGCATTGTCCGGCAGGGCAATCAGAATCCTGATGTACAGATTTACCGCTATGTTACCGAGGGCACCTTTGACGCCTATCTCTGGCAGACGGTGGAGAACAAGCAGAAAGTGCGCCCAGATAGGGTGCAGTGAGAAGTTAAGGCCAAACCACGCAAAGCAGTGCGTGAAACAACCTGCTTAACCGAAAGGCGAAAGCTGAAACGGGAACATAGCACGGCAGGAAAGCGGAAAGTTACCCAAAGGCAATCGGGTACGACTGAGCCGCAATGTTAAGCAGATACAAGGATAAAGCTGAGTTTGTTGAAGACAAGTTTCGAGTACCAGTTTTGTTCTGGCAGAGGAAAGTGCCTGAAATCTCTGATGTGAGCACGGATGTATAAATTTTTGGTACACCCGGCTGCTGTACGCTCACATTACACGCGGGAGAACCCGTAGTAAAGAAACGAAAGTCTATCCGACAATCTGCATTTGCCAACTCACTGTGCTAACTGGGGATTGCCTAAACAGGAACGCCAATGAAGGAGGTGAAATCAGGCTATAGCATGGAGTGCTTGAAAATCCTGCATGGCAACGGAGCCGCCGTAGTAGTCCGAGAATGGGAAATCCATTTACATGGCGAAGGGCGGCAGTTACAACGAACCAAAATCAAAAAAGATTAGGGAGGAATACCTCAATGGCAGAAATGCAACCAACGATGGCGATTTTGGAGAGAATTAAGAAGAATTCCAAAGAAAATAAGGACGAAGTGTTTACAAGGCTATATCGTTATATGCTTCGTCCAGACCTGTACTACATCGCCTATAAGAATCTGTATGCAAATAAAGGTGCGGCAACTGAGGGTGTGAATAACGATACGGCAGATGGCTTCAGCGAGGAGAAAATCATAAAGATAATTGATTCGCTCCGCGACGAAAGTTATCAGCCAAAACCCTCGCGAAGAACCTACCGTAAGAAAGCAAATGGCAAAATGCGTCCACTTGGAATCCCTACCTTTACGGACAAGCTTGTACAAGAGGTGCTGCGTATGATACTGGAGGCAGTGTACGAACCTGTTTTTATGGACTGCTCACATGGATTCAGACCAAACAGGAGCTGTCATACTGCACTCAAAGACTTAAAACACCAGTTTCATGGTACAAGATGGTTCATCGAAGGTGACATTAAGGGATGCTTTGACAATATCGACCACCAGACACTCATTGGTGTCATCGGGAAGAAGGTCAAAGACGCAAGGCTCCATAAGCTGATATGGAAGTTTCTGAAAGCTGGATATATGGAAGAATGGGAATACCACAGCACCTATAGTGGTACACCCCAAGGTGGAATTATTTCACCACTCTTCGCCAATATCTACCTGAATGAACTGGATAAATATATCAGTACGCTGGCAGAAAACTTTGAAAAGCCAGGGGACACAATCTGCACTCCCGAATACGGAACAATCAAGCGTCAGCGGCTCAAATTATCTGAGGCAATAAAGCGTGCAACAGAACCCGAGCGCACGGAACTGCTTAGGCAATATAATGCCCTACGCGCTCAACAGCTTAAAACACCATATAAGTCGCAGACGGATAAGAAAATCAAGTATATCCGCTACGCCGATGATTTTCTGATTGGTGTAAATGGCAGTAAGGAAGATTGTGTTCAGCTCAAACAACAGCTTTCGGAGTTTATTGCAGGAAAACTCAAAATGGAGCTAAGCGCCGAAAAGACGCTGATTACACATAGCAACACCTATGCAAGATTCTTGGGTTATGATGTACGGGTCAGGCGCAATGGAACGGTCAAACATGGAGCCACTAATCGTGTGAAAAAGCGCACTCTGAACAATATGACAGAGTTAGCTATTCCTCTGGAAGACAAAATAATGCGGTTTCTGTTTGACAAGCAAATCATTGAACAGCGCCCGAACGGTGACATTATACCGATTCACAGGAAAGCTTTACTGCGATGTACTGAACTGGAAATTGTCTCAGCATATAATGCAGAGCTAAGAGGAATCTGCAACTATTACTCGATGGCAAGTAATTTCAACAAGCTGAATTACTTTGCCTATCTGATGGAGTATAGCTGCCTAAAAACTCTCGCTTCAAAGCATAAATGCAGTTGCGGACAGATCAAGGATAAGTATAAAGACGGAAAAGGCAAATGGGGCATTCCATACGAAACCAAACAGGGAGAAAAACGCTGCTATTTCGCACAATATGCAGAATGCAAAAATGTGAAGAACGCCAGCGACAAAATCTCTGGTAAGACAACCCTATACGCCTACACAAAGACTTCATTTGAAAGCCGTCTCGCAGCTAAAGTCTGTGAACTGTGTGGTACAACCGCTGCGCAGAGCTATGAAATTCACCATGTTCACAAAGTTAAAGACCTCAAGGGAAAAGAACTATGGGAACAGGTTATGATAGCCAAGCGCCGGAAAACAATCGTACTATGCAAAAAATGTCACTATGCGATTCACAATAGAATTCTTCAAAATTGAGTTGTAATGGCGAGCCGTGTACATCGAGAGATGTAAGCACGGTTTTGGGAGGGGACTGCGCAAACCTATCGCCGAAAGGTGGCAAGGCGGTGCTTTCCTACTCCACTTCATCTCCCAGATCATGACCAGCAAAAGTCCGGTACGCTCCTGTGAGGATATTGACGAAGCCGCCCTGTCCTATGCGGAGATCAAGGCGCTCTGCGCCGGTGATCCTGCCATCAAGGAAAAGATGGTGCGCCCGTAAGGGTGTATATCAAAATCCGCCTTTAGCAAGCGGTAGGTAAAGATATCAAGAAAGGAAGGTGAAAGAAGTAAACCTATCATCCCACAACTTATCCGGATGGGGAAACCCAATGGGGAGTGTAGCATGTTGTTATCCGGAAGGATGGGTGTGCAGCGGTATATACAGCATCCAAAGAACCGATGGACATGGGGATGAAAATTTGCGTATGAGGATGAAAGCTGGATTGCCTGATACGATAGCCGGAGCTTGGGGACATCTTGCCCTCCGTAGGAAAGATGCTGAAACCTACGGTGCTTCGATAGCCGTTCTTCCATTTTGGATGGCTATGTGATATCCGAAGCAAAGTAACTTCAAGACAGAAGTAAACGGCAAAAGTCGCATCCGACAACGCAAAACGCTATATTGATATACGCTACCGGGGATGACCTAAACCCCGTAAGGGGCATGGTTACACAGCTCCCATAGTAGTCCGAGGACTCTGAATTAACAGAGATGGCCGTAAAAACGGAAGCGGGAAAACCGCCTACATGGCAAAGGGGAGCAGTTTACCTTTTTAATACAAACAGAAAGGATGGTGCGTGAGGCACTATGAGAAATCCGATTGATGTATTGAATAGTCTAAGCGATAAAGCAAAAGACCCAACGTACAGATATGAGAGATTGTATCGAAATCTGTATAACCCGGAGTTCTATCTTCTGGCCTACAAGAATGTATACGCTAATGATGGAAGTATGACACCGGGAATGGATGGCAACACCATTGACGGCATGAGCAGCAGAAGGATTGAAGGGATCATTGCATCCCTGAAAGACAAAAGCTATCAGCCGCACCCTGCACGTCGGGAATACATCCCGAAGAAGAACAGTGATAAAAAACGGCCACTGGGAATCCCATCGGCCAATGATAAACTGGTGCAGGAAGTTGTCCGAATGATACTGGAAAGCATCTATGAACCTACCTTTTCAGAAAACTCACATGGCTTTCGTCCTCGTAGAAGTTGCCATACGGCTCTGCTGCATCTGCAGCGCACTTTCACTGGGACGAAATGGTTTGTGGAAGGCGACATCAAAGCCTGTTTCGATTGTTTTGACCATCATGTGCTGATCGATATCTTACGCCGACGCATCAAGGATGAAGCCTTCATCGCTCTGATGTGGAAGTTCCTGAAAGCTGGATATATGGAGCAGTGGAAATTCCATATGACCTATTCAGGCACACCGCAGGGCTCAGGTATCAGTCCAATCCTTGCGAATATCTATTTGAACGAGCTGGACAAGCATATTGAGGAGTACAAAAAGCAATTCGACAGGGGAAGTTCCTCACACAGAAAAGCAAACCCCGAATATGAGCGTATGAACGGTTTGGTCAAAAGAACGAGACGTAAATATGCAAGGATTTGGGACACGCTCAATGAACAGGAACAGAGAGAATGTGCCCGCCACATCCGTTCGTTGAAAGCAAGTGCTCGGCAACTACCGCATTGCGAAGTATTCGATGAGGGATATAAAAGTCTGCAATACATCCGATATGCTGATGACTTTATCATCGGAATGATTGGGAATAAAGCAGACGCCGAAGCTCTCAAAGGCGATCTTGCCATATTTTTGAAAGAAAAATTAGGTTTAACTCTCTCAGCAGAAAAGACGAAAATCACCCACACATCAGAATGTGCCCGTTTTCTTGGCTATGATATCAAGGTGTCTCGGTCTCAGGAAACAAAAAAGCTGAAAAACGGAACAAAGTCCCGTGTGTACTCAGCGGTGGTAAAACTCTATACGCCATTTGATAAAACGATGGCGAAGCTGCTGGAAGTAGGAGGAATCCGTATCAAGAAGGATACCAATGGTAAAGAACGTTGGAAGGCCATCCACAGGAAGAAACTCATTAACCGTTCGGACATTGAGATCCTAAGCAAGTACAACAGCGAGGTAAGAGGCTTGGCTAATTACTACTCGCTGGCGTGCAATCCCATAAGAATGGCTCATTTCTCAAGCCTGATGAAGTATAGCATGCTCAAAACCTTTGCTGCGAAATATCGTACAAAGACCTCAAAGATCAAAGCTCGATATCTGAAAAAGGGCATTTTCACAGTCCCTTATATGACGAAAGCTGGGCCGAAAGAGTGTGTGTACTACAACGAAGGATTCGAGAGACGAAAAGAGCCGCTATTTGGACAGGTTGACATGCAAGCAACCTACAAAAAATATGCAAAGCCCAGCAGCCTGATTTGCAAGTTACGCGCAAAAACATGCGGACTATGCGGAACAACCTGCGATGATATCGAGATTCACCAGGTTAAGCGGTTGAAAGACCTCACAGGAAATGCTGAATGGGAACAGGTAATGCGGTCACGTCACCGCAAAACACTTGCTGTTTGTCCGAACTGCCATGAGATGATTCACCGGTCTAATAAATCGCAAGATGATGGTAAACGGCGAGCCGTGTGCGCCGAGAGGTGCCTGCACGGTTCTGGAGGGAGTCAGTAATGCTGGCTTACCTCATGATTTGGATGTGGACGTGGCACGGCTTCGCCTGATGAAGGCGGATCACCAGAGCCAGCAGTACCGGCTGGAAGACCGGCTGCTGAAGCACTTCCCGCAGGAGATTGAGCGGAATCAGGGTTTCCTGCGCGGGCTGGAGCAGGATCAAGCAACGGTTGAAGCGCATCCGCTGCCGGAGCAGGATTTCATCGGCATGACCATCTATGGTGCCGGATACACGGAGACCAAGACCGCCGGCGAGGAAATCCTCACGCAGTGCAAGCATGTGCACGATGAGAAGGACAAGCCCATCGGCACATACCGCGGTTTCGACATGTCCCTGATGTACAACCCCTTCACGAATCAGTACATGCTGACCCTGAAGGGGGGCCATGTCCCACCAGGTGGAGCTGGGCACTGATCCCCGCGGCATCATTACCCGCATCGACAACGCGCTGGCCGGCATCCCGAAACGGATCGAAGGCGTGCAGAACAGGCTGACCGATCTGAATCAGCAGATGGCGACTGCCCGCAGTGAATTGGGTAAGCCCTTCCCGCAGGAGGATGAGCTGCGTACCAAGAGTGCCCGGCTGGCGGAGCTGGATGCGAAGCTGAACATGGATCGGCCTGCGCCTGAGAAAACGAAGAAGCAGGAGGCCGAGCGATGAATCTGTTTGAAGCCGTGAAGGACAGTGTCACAACCAGACAGGCGGCAGAAAGCTACGGCCTGCAGGTGAAGCATGGCGGCATGTGCAGGTGCCCCTTCCACAACGATAAAACGCCCAGCATGAAGGTGGATAAGCGCTTCCACTGCTTTGGCTGTCAGGCGGACGGTGATGTGATTGATTTCACCGCCCGCCTGTTTGGCCTTACGCCAAAGGATGCCGCCGAAAAGCTGGCGGGCGACTTTGGCATCGCCTACGAAACGGGAAAGACGTTCCGCTCCAAGCCAAAGCACCGGCAAATCTCGGATGAAGAAATCTTCAGGCATCAGGTGGGATACTGCTATCAGGCGCTGGCGGATTACAGAAATCAGCTTGTGCAATGGCAGCAGCTGTATGAGCCACAAAGTCCCTCTGACGATTTTGATTCCCGGTTCATGGAGGCGCTGATGAATCTGGACTTTGTCGAGTATCAGCTGGACGTTCTCCTGTTTGGAGAGGATTTTGAGAAGGAACAGCTCGTAACCGACTTCCTGAAAAACGAACACAGATATGAGGAGGTATCCGGAATGAAACCGATTGTGAATACGCCGGTATATCATCAGTCTGCCGCCTATGCACGCGAGCATGGCGAGCTGGATCAATTCCGGCAGTCCCACCAGGCGAACATCGCCTGCAAGAAGGATATTGAGGAAGCCATTTTCCAGAACTTTGACGGCTTCCGCCTGAACAAGCACGCCATCTCGGGCGTTTTGGAAAAGTACGGCCCGGAGCGTGTCGGTCAGGTGTTGGCAGCGACCGTTCAGGTGAAAGCCTGGGATGGCCGCTTTTCTTCTGCCAACAAGGACTGGGCCTTCACCTACGATTTTCCTGAAACCCACGACATGCTGGGCATGGATCGGCGTGATGATTATGCCGTGACCTCGCATCCTGCGGTGCTGGACGGATTCATCAACACAGCAAGGAAAGAGATTGCTGCGCTGGAGCATCCGACCTACGACACAGTGGAGCATACGGGCAATGAGAAGCAGTATGCCGTTCTTCTGACTGATGAGCAGGAGGTCAAGATCCTGGAGTGTGATCCGCAGGAGGAGATGTTCAGCATCGCGCGGGCTACCCTGGGCTGTGACTGGATTGAGCTGGTGGAGCCAGAGTCTTTGTCAAAGGACAGCTGTCTCATGCTGATCGATGAGGAGGGAAAGCTCCATGATGATGTGAAGTACATCAACTGCATTGCCAGTGATCTGTATGGATCGGAGCGTCATGGTGATCCCATCGTTGGCGGTGCCATGATCGTCAAAGCTGGCGATGACCGGCTGGAGCTTCTGACGGACAAGGAAGCCGCAGCGCTTGCTGCCGGCCTGGATCAGAAGCGGGAGCTGGCGATTAACAAAATCTCCCGTGCCTTCGGTCTTCATCCTGCCGGTAAAGATGAAATTGAAAAAGCGCTCTCTGACCGGCGACAGCCTTGCCGGAAGAGCGGGATGGAGCGATAATGATGGCGAAGGAAGAACAGCGGGTTGTGAACCACAACTTCCGGACGACAGAGGCCGAAGATGCACTGATCCGGCAGAAAATGCAGGCCTACGGCATCAAGAATCAATCTGCCTTCTACCGGGCTATTGCCCTGAATGGGTACATGCTGAAGCTGGATCTTCCCGAAATCCGTGAGATGATACGGCTGCTGAAGAACCTGACCAACAACGTCAACCAGATCGCCCGCAGGCTAATGAACACGGATCCATCTATGAGACGGAGATCGAAGACATTCAGGACAGGCAGAAGGAAATCTGGGAAACCCTGAACGGGATACTTGCCAAGCTTGAAGGCGGAGCAGGATGAGGAGGAATTGAAGATGATGAAGCGCACACTGAGAATTGCCCTGGCACCTTTCATGCTGACGGTACGGCTTCTGCTTGGACTGGCAGCGTTTGTCACCTCCATTGCCTCCTCGGTTCTCGGCCTGACCGTTGGCCTTTTCGCCCTGCTGGGAGTCATGGAATTCGCCATTGGCTACTGGCAGAACGGTATCGCCTTTATGGCCCTGGCGCTTCTGGCGAGTCCCATAGGGCTGCCCATGGTTGCGGACTTCCTGCTGAACCGAATGGATCACATCCTCGGTTTTTTTGAAGGGAAGCTGTGCTGAAATTTCTATCTGACGACGGCGGTTTGTGTCACTCACAGATCGCCGTCTTTCTTTGTATCTGGAGGAAAACATGGCAACGACAGCGATCATTCCGCTGCATATCAACAAGGGAAAGACGGCGGGAAAATGCATAAAGGAACGTCTGGACTACATCATGAATCCCGGAAAAACGCAGGGCGGCACACTGGTCTCCTCTCATGCGTGTGCGCCGGAGACGGCAGCCAATGAATTCATGCTTCTGCGGAATGCCTATCTGGCGAACACAGGCAGAACCATTCTTGGGGAGATTATCGGGTATCATGTGCGGCAATCCTTCAAGCCAGGAGAAATCACGCCGGAGTTGGCGAACAATATTGGTTATGAACTGGCAGCCAGACTGACGAATGGTGAGCACGCTTATGTGGTGGCGACGCATACAGATAGACGCCACATTCACAATCATATCTTTATCTGCTCCTACGCGCTGGATGGGAATTACAAGTACAAGAACGTCATCCGATCCAACGAGGAAGTTTTCCGCATCAGCGATGAGCTTTGCAGAGAATACGGTCTGTCGGTTGTACAAAATCCGCAGAACAAGACCGTTTCCTATGACAAGTGGCAAGGGAATCAGAAGCCAATCGCCAGTCGTGATTTTCTGCGAATGGCAATCGACGCTGCTCTTCGTTTGCAGCCGGATGGCTTTGATGCGCTGATGCAATTGCTGGAAGAAATCGGCTGCAGAATCAAGCGAGGAGCGCACATCAGTATCCTGCCGCCGGATGGAAAGCGCTACATTCGTCTGGACAGCCTTGGCACTGAATACACGGAAGCATCGCTGCGCAGAACACTGGATGGTGAGCACATCCATGTTCCCAGGGCGCCGCGTGCTGACTATACGGACTCCCAGGTGAAGCGGCTGATCGACATCGAAAGCAAGCTCCGTGAGGGCAAAGGACGCGGCTTTGTCGTATGGGCGGAGCGGAACAATATCGACGCAAAGGCCCAATCCGTTATCTACCTGAAGGAAAATCACATCCACTCCTATACAGAACTGGAAGAGCGGATTCATACCCTGCGGTCTGCGCGAAACTCCATCAACGCCTCCATCCGGGAGAAACAAAACCGGATGAAGGAGATCAACCAGCAGCGGCAGGCGATCTGTGACTACCGCCGCACGAAGGATGTCTATACGAAATATAGGGAGTCAGGCTGGTCTCCGAAATTCTACAACGCCCATCGTCAGGAGATCGAAGATCACAAAAATGCGCAGGCAGTCTATGCTGCAATGGACGGGAAAATGCCGTCGATGAAGGAACTCGCTGCAGAATATGACGCACTCCGCGAAACGCTGGAAACTGAGAAATCGGAGCTGGAGGAGCTGAAGTCGCAGCTCACGACCCTGAACCACATAAAGTACAACTTTGATATCATCACCCGTGATCATCTGCCCGAACCGACCGATCTGGACCGCGAGCAGTCCACGGAACGATAACGAATACCCCGCACCTGAGAGTTGCAAACCGAGCTTTTTCTCGGCCTCAGGCGCGGGGCTTTTTTCTATTTTGGGACTCCTGCCAGACCGGGGTGAGACGCAGGATCACCCCAAAACCACAGCGTGAAAACGCTGGCAATTCAGGGTTTGGGGGCGGAGCCATCCAACAAGCTTTGTGCCGTTTGTAAAACGAGTACCTTGCTTGCCGCTAACCGTAGCCATCAATTTTTCCATCATAGATATACAGTCAATTCAGCACATTCGTAGTACATTTCTCATAAAATTTATACAACGAAATAGAAAAAAGTCAACACATTGTGTTTATCTTAAAGTCCATTTATGATACAATGGTTAGCGTGGTTTATTGCGCCTATTGAGAGATGACTTCATGCTCTGCAGGGCGTATGATGGGGTTGTATGTGCGAAGGCGCTACACCTTCGTTACAAAAACATCATTTACGGATGCTGAAAAGAAAGATAACACTGGTAAATCCAAATCCCGGAATACTGCGTTATCATATATGTGGGTACGTCTCCTGGAACATGGAGATGAAGCTATATGGAGGTATGGTTGATGGGACTCTTTGATAAACTGCTTGGCCGTGGAAATAGCGCGAACAACGATAGCAAAGATATCAGTGTGCTACACGAAGAAAAAGCGCTGGCAGACATGTCGGATATTGAGAAGGCAATTGCGGAAAGAGGAAACTTTGATCTCAGCAAACTGAAGAAAATACCACTGACAAATGTGGCGGCGATCGGTGGTGTTTTTGCGCAGGCTGTTCCCATGATTCAGACAGCAGTCAATGGAGGAAATCTGGCGAACGGAAGCATCGCAAGAATTGTATTTCCGGATGGTGTAACTGGGAGCCTTGCGACACTGAACAGCACCGGCGAATTTATCGGAGGCATTATGAAAAGCGGCGGAGGTTTTGCACAAGCAAGGCTAAAGCCTGTTGGCATGGATCCAGCTACCATCACGGTCATGGCAATGGCCGGGATGATCGTAGAGATCAACCAAAAACTAGATGACATTCAGAAAACGCAGCAGGAGATTTTGTCCTTCCTACAGGAAAAAGAACGTGCTGACAGCCAGGCCAGCCTGAACATGCTGGAGGACATCCTGAAACGTTATCCATACAACTGGAATAACGACAATTTCAGACGCAACTTTCATGCGAAGGCGCTGGATATCAAGCATGATGCCGATGCTAAACTGATCCTGTATCAGAAGCAAATTGCAGAAAAGATCAAGGGATTGCCAGCGGTTTATCTGGATGCAGCTGTACAAGACGCTATGAAGCAGCTACAAAAGCTCTTTCATGATTACAGTATGGCCTTGTATCTGTTCTCATTCGCCTCTTATCTGGAAGTGATGCTGGATGGCCGTTTTGTGGCAGAAGATTTGAAAATTGTTGCTGACAAGGTGCATGATTATCAGGAAAATTACGACCGGCAGTTTGAGCAGTGCCGTGATTATGTGAAGAAATTTTCCGGCGGTTCTGTGGAGATGATGGTGGCTGGCGGAATTGCAAATGCTGCAAAAGGACTGGGCAAACTTATTGGTTCCGCACCGATCCTGAAAGATGGCCTTGTGGATGAATGGCTGCAGAACTGCGGTGAACAAATCGAAAAGGCCAATGAGGAGAAGGTCGCAAAGCTCGCAGAAAGCTTTGCTGCTGAGCAGAAAACAGGCAGCGAAATTTTTGAAAGCAGCATCCGAAATGTGGATGAGCTGAGCAATCAGGTCAAGGGCATGCTGTTTGATGAAGAGTATCTTTATCTTGTAGCGTAAATGCGTTCAGACCTGCTGGAAGCGCAATCTATGGTGCAGCAGCTATGCAGAGTGCAGCTAAACTTCTGCGAGGCAACGTGATTACTTCCACGGTAACTTTTGTTGTTCTCTCCGCAGGCGATGTGGCGGATATAATTCAGGGAAGAATTTCCTGGAAACAGCTTGCTAAGAACGTTTCAACAACGGCTGTAGGCATTACTGGCGGCGCTCTTGGCTATTTAGGCGGTGCAGCGTTAGGAACGGCCATTCTTCCCGGCGCTGGTACGGTCGTAGGAATTATTGTTTCTGTTGCTGCAGGTTGGGGCGCTAACGAAGGTGCAAAAGCAGTCGCGGATTTGATTGCTGAGGATGATGCCAATGAAATGATTCGAATCATCGAAGATCAGTTTGCCACGATTGCATCTGAATACTTCCTAAATGAGGATGAGGTAAACCAGTCGATCGAGAACCTTCAGACCTTGATTACAGCTGAGATGCTGAAGCAAATGTACCAATACAAGGATCACAACGCCTTTGCTCGTCAGCTGATAGAAATGGCCATTGATCCAGTGGTTGCGGAGCGTGAATATGTTGAGCTTCCCTCTGAAGATGAATACTCAGATTATCTTACGGAGATTCTTGAAGTTATTTATGAAGATGTAAGCGGTGACGATGCCAACGAGTAAAAAACGAGGAGGTTTCATTTATGGATGCGGTTAGCACTCTACTAAAATGCTTGAAAAGCAAAAGGTACATCAGTGACATTGAAAAAGCAAAAGCAGAGGTTTCAACTGAAAGAATCACATTGAGAAAAGAGGACGATCTTTTTATACGAGATGCGATCACCGGGTATGGAACCATCTTGAAGGAAGATCTTGATCATCACTATTACATTACAACAATCAAGATGGGAACATTCGGAAACACCCTTTCTCATGCTATCATCCTGAGAGAAGGCCCTGAAGCAGACGTTGCTGTCTATGCTCATGAGGGTCTTATCAAGCAACATTTAGCAGAAAAGGCGATGCAAAAGTTAAAGAGTGTTTTGTGCTGATTACACTATTTCTTGAGAGGACTTGAAATGCCGACCTATACCAACCTTCTCCAATCTCAATTCCAAGAGATTTCCCCCTACGACGAAAACTTTACCGAAGAGCTGCTCAGTATTGCGCAGCTCTTTCGGCCGTTTTCGGATGCCATGGATGAGTTCCTGCTGGAGCATGGATACGCGGGAAACATTGACGATGTGGAGGCCAAAGTGGCATTTATCCGCAAAACCTTTGAGCAAGCCAGCATGACACCGCCGCGGGAGACACGCCTTTGGTTCACGGAAAAACAGCCTATCCAGCGGGATACGGCTTTTCAGCTTTGCTTTGCGTTCGGACTGGACGGTGGCGAGACGGATGAATTCTTCCGCCGGACTTTCGCACGGGAGCGCAGCTTTGACTGTCACCAAGTGACAGAAGCCATTTATTATTTCTGCCTGATCAATGGATATAACTGGACGGACGCACAGGAAATCAATGGTCAAATTCCCCTGTCCAATCAGAAGAATCCCGGCACGACGGTGGTCTATACGTCATCTATTGTGGACGAACTGAAGAGACTGTCCACCAAAGAGGAACTGGTGGCTTGGCTGCAGGAGAATGTAAATCTGTTCAATACCAACAACGCCACTGCTTACCGGATGATCCGAGACATGTGGGAGCAAACCGCCGGAAAGAATGGCCTTCTGATGCAGGAGTCCCACCGGTTCATCTCCATGGCAGATGATGCCGCGTCGGATCAAAGCACGCCCCTGAAGGTGGGCAAGGATGGCGTTCGCCTGTGGGATGCTTATTTGGCTATCTTCCAGCTCAACAGAAAGCAGGTGGACAAGCTGCCAGGAGAGCGCACCATCCGCCCGATTCTGGCCAAGCTGCACGAGGCGGCGCAAGATTCCTTTCCGGATCGCCAGGGAATGACGAAAATTCTCCAGGGAGAGCACCTCTCCTATGAACGGGTACGCAAATGGCTGATTCTGCTGATTTTCTACACCTGGTGGGCACAGCGGGCGTTGAACACCGGCGGCTATGAGGCGGGCCAGAAGGATGGGCAGCGTTTCTTGTCCTTCATGGATCAGGCACTTGTGGAAGCCGGCTATCCTGAAATGTATGTAGGCAATCCCTATGATTGGATTTTCTTCTTCTGTGCACAGGATCAGGAGCCGCTGCGGCTCTTCCGGGAAATTTGGAATACCCTGTTGGGGGAAAAGCTGGAGGAACATCCGTAAATCCAATTTAGAAATAACCTGGGGTACAATCGGGATGACAAAAGAAAAGGAGGAGATCGGATGGACGGGCGCAAAGCATTGACCCCAGGTACCAAGCTGCACTTTCAAAATCGGAACGGCGGCGAGGTTTCCTATACCATCACCCAGGAAATCGGCAGGGGCGGCTCCTGCATTGTTTATGATGCTTCGTATCAGGACAATCTCGGCAATCATAAGCTGGTTCGCCTGAAGGAATGTTATCCTCACGGGCTGAAGTTGATCCGCACAGAAAGCGGCGACCTGCTGGCCGAAGATCGGGACAGAGACGCCTTTAAGGCTGCTCAAAAGAGGATGAAAGAGGCGTATCAGCGGAATCATGACCTGTTTGTGCAGGATGCGCTGACAAACGCCATGACCAACACAGCGGATCTGTATGAAGCCTTTGGCACGATTTGGATCGTCTCCACCTGGCTGAACGGTTCAACGATGGCAGAGATGCATCCGAAAAGTCTGAAGGATTGCATCTCTCTGGTGCTTGCTACAGCAAAGGTATTGCAGCGGATTCATGAGGCTGGGTATCTCTATCTGGATTTGAAACCGGAAAACATTATGACCATTCGTGGTGTAACCGAACTGGTGCAGCTGTTTGATTTTGACTCCATGATTTCTCTTTCCGATCTGGAACATGCGAAAGCATCCAGGGACGCCTCCGCCCTGCGCACCTCCTACACCAAGGGCTTTGCGCCTTTGGAGCAGCAGACCGGGAAGCTTGCACAGTTAGGCCCCTGGAGCGATGTGTACAGTCTTGGTGCGGTTTTGTTTGCAATGCTGTGGGGCAAAACGCCTACGGCCTTCGACTGCGCGGTGGATGCTGTCTATGATTATTCTCACTTTTCTTTCTCCACTTTCCATTATCAGGATCGGCTGTACCGTGGTCTGACGGAGTTCTTCCATCGCACATTGGCCAGTTATATTCGGGATCGGTATCCCTCTATAGCGGAAGCCGCGGCCCAATTGGAGCAGATGGTGCTTTGGTCAGATGAGCAGAAGCCCTATATTATTTCCTCGTTTCTTCCGACAGAAGATGGCTTTTATGGGCGTGAGGAAGAATTATCCGCACTTTCGGATTTGCTGGACGACAGCCATTCTGTTGTTTCGCTGTCCGGCATGGGCGGCATAGGGAAAAGTACGTTGGTGCGGCACCATCTCATGCTCCACCGGGACCAGTATGACGCGATTCTCTATACGTATGATCACGGTTCCGCAAATGATATTTTGACAGATGATCAGCTTGTAACCGTCAACACCATCCACAGGCAGAAGGAAGAAACAGCAGAAGAATATTTCGCCCGGAAGAAGGACGCGCTGAAGGTCATCTGTGCCGAGCAAAAGGCGCTGCTTGTGTTGGATCAGTTTGATCCCGATCACTGGAATGATCTGCAATCATTGTTTGATATCGGCTGGCAAGTGCTGCTGATTTCCCGGGAGAAGCTGCCGGAAGGTTTGTGCCCTTCCATGAATCTGGAGGAGATGCAGGCTGCCGATCTGGCAGGGTTGTTCGCGCACTACGCGCATCAGCCTCTGCAGGAGAAAGCGGATGTCAAAGCGTTTATTGCATTGGCAAACGCGGTTTACGGGCATACGCTGACCATGGAGCTGATTGCTCGACAGATTGCCAAAAGCCACCTGACACTGCAGGAGGCAGCGGAGATGGTGGACTCCGCTGGCTTCAAGGCACTGCCGACGGATCAGATTGATTATCTCCGGGACAGCAAGGTGATGCGTGCTACGCTGACCAAGGTTTTGGATCAGCTGATGGCTGTGGACTCTTTCACGGATGATGACCGCCTGCTGGTGCAGGAGCTGGCTCTGTTTGATCTGCCAGGGATTGACGCTTCTCTGTTCCGCAGTCTGACGGGGCGAGCACAGCTGGATCACTTGAACGATCTGGAGGAAGGTGGCTGGGTCAAGGTCAATGAGCGGAAGCTGGCTCTACATCCGTTGATGCAGGAGGTGGTTCGATCCTGGCCATGGAACAAGACCATGGATCAGGCAGCAGAACAAATGGCTGAAGGGCTGTACCAACAGATTTGTCCCGATGGACAGCGTCATGATACCGACAAGCAGTCCCCGGAGGACTATGACCGTCTGTATGAGCTTCTCGGCATTGCAGACCAGCTGCAGGCGCACAGCCAGAAGGTCAGCCCTGCCAGCCAAAGGCTTCGGTACCGCATTCTGATGGACGCCCCGGTGGATCAGGATGAATGGACTGCCATGCGGATGGTACATTTGCTGGAGAACCCTCAGGGATTGGATGACGGAAGCATTCTCCGCCTTTATGAAACCTCGGCCTATCTCTTTGGCCGCATGGAATGTTATGGAGATGCCTTTGACCAGCTAAAGCAAATGAAAGCCTACCTGCTGCGCCATCCCAGCGCCTTCTACCTGTCCGGCTATCACCGGGCGATGGCGGTTCTCACCCATAATGCGGCGCTGAGAGACCATGTGAAGATCTGCTTACGGCACGAAGATCAGGCGATTGCTGCTGCCCGGCTTTCCAAGCATCCTGACGCAAAAAAGCAACTGGCAGCCTCCTTGCTGGACAAAACGTCCACGCTGTTGGACGCCGGCAAAGATATGCCACAATGCCAGAGGCTGATTGCAGAAGCAACTCCCCTGGTAAAGAAATACACCGATGATTCCGATTACGAGCGGTATCAGTTTTACTGCATTTCCGCCATGTATTACGCCATGAACGGCCAGAGAGAACAGAGCATTCGGCAAATGAAGGAGGCCGACCGAATTGCCAGTGAAAGGCAGGATTCTCCTTTATCTTATATTGAGCATAAGCTCGACGAAGAGGTTCCTATCTACATGGCTATGGGCGATACTGTAACAGCGATTGCACTGATGGATTGGGCTATTGAAGAGTGCTCGAAGCGAGAAGAAATGTCTGTTTATCGCAGGACACGCTTCTCTGCATGGTACAGTCTGGCCAGAACATATGAAGAAGCAGGAGATTTTATCTGAGCTGAAGAAACCTATATGTTGATGGATGAGCATCGGGAGGATTCTCCTTGGGAAATTGATGAGGATGATTCATTCTGCCCACCTGAGGTAGAGGCAGCGGCTGAAGCGGAACGGGGCAGAGTAGAACAAGAATGACGAGGATGCAAACATGGCAATTAAGCTGGTTTCTGTGAAATGCCCAGATTGTGGTCAGACGTTATCGATTGAGGAAAACAGAACTCAGGCTTTTTGCACCTACTGCGGAGCAAAGGTAAAATGCTTGAAAAGCAAAAGGTTCATCAACGATATTGAAAAGGCAAAAGCAGAAGTCTCCACTGAAAGAATTAAATTAAGAACTTGTCTTTATAAGATGGATGTGTTATAATAGTAGAATGAAAGAAGCAAGAGCCGAGCACAAGCCGTACCCGACGGACTTGACAGACGCGCAGTGGTCAGAAATAGAGCCACTATATTCGGGAATGCGGAATCGGAAGTGGA
>ERZ779953.125-NODE-125-length-24551-cov-2.11614_pt1 | contig 24551 bp, 16 predicted proteins | sample MGYA00511184_ERZ779953 | MGnify/ENA primary metagenome ERZ779953 (study PRJEB29588, sample SAMEA2163248) | human gut metagenome | biome: human gut; feature: human-associated habitat; material: faeces | place: Denmark | collected 2008/2010 ... | reverse complement strand
AATAGTAATTCCAGAAATCTTATTTCCATTGCCATCTATAATGCCTGAAAATACAGGAAATCCGGAAAATTTATCTTCTTCCGTTAATTCAATATTATTTTCAAGAGAATAATAACCAGTAGAGTAATTTACTCCATTTTTATAAGAACCATTAGATATCAATTTAGCTAATTCAATAATATCAGTTTTAGTTTTTAATAAGAAAGGAGAAGAAGATGTTCCATCTCCTTCAAGTTCATATGTAAAATTAGGTGTTAACCTAATATCTGAAGTTATAGCAGAAGCAAAAATAAACTCTTTTCCATCGAGCAACCAGTTATTAAAAGTAAAGTGCTCTGGTGCTTCAATCGCAGGAGCTTCGCTTGCTTTTATAGAATTTCCATAAACAACTTTTTTTACTTCTAAAACATTATTATCAGAATCAAGATATGTAACAGAATAATAATAACGTGCTTGCAAAGTAATACGTGAATTTATCGGTGTATTCTCATCAAAAGGTTTTCCTTGATAATACCATCCAGCAAACTCATGTCCTGAACCATCATCAATTACTTCAGGAAATTCAGCTATTTTTCCACCTTTTTCAACGGATGTACTTCCTAAATTTGTTGAACCATTTTGATCAACAAATGTTACAACATAAGTTCTAACATTCGGATTAGAAGAAATAGATGAAGTAGAACTCGAACTCGAAATAGTAGAAGAAATGCTTGATGAAGTTGACGTTGAGATAGATGAAGAAGATGATGAAGTAGAACTTGAACTATTTGGTTTATTGCAAGATGCTAATCCTAAAGAAAGTATTCCAGAAGCAAGTAATATTGTCCAAATAGAAACTTTGAATTTATTTTTCATAGATTCTCCTTTTTATTAATGAAGCCATAAATACATAAGAAATATGGCTAATGAGAACGCAGCAATAACAATTAGAAAAATAGGTGCATAAATAGAAAACGCAGCGCGAATCATCGCCCAGCGTTCTCTAAATGTTATCTTCAAATCATCTGCTTTTTTATTTTTTTTACGATCATGCCATTTAAAACCTTCGATATCCATATTATAAACAGTATGACCATCATCGACATATTTTGGTTTCTTTTCTTTTTTATTTTTCATAAGCAAGAAACTATTTATCTTTTTTATTTAATTTTTTTATAAAATTCTTAACATCCAATTTTTTCTTAGGTTCTTCTAGAACTTCTTCTGTCACTGGATGATTCTTTTTCTCTTCCTCTTCCACTAATTTCTTAGCTTCCAATTCTTTATTTTTTTCTAACATATATTCATCATATAAGTGACAAGCTACAAAATGATCTTTACCATGTTCTAAATAACGCGGTGCACAAACCTTACAAACTTCCATGCAAGAAGAACATCTTGTGTGGAATTTACATCCCTTAGGAGGATTAGCCGGTGAAGGAATATCTCCTTCGAGAATAATTCTATTCATCTTAGCATCAGGATTTGGTACTGGTACTGCAGAGAATAAAGCTTTTGTATATGGATGTAATGGATTTTTAAAAATTTCTTGTGTATTTCCAAGTTCCATCATGTTTCCTAAATACATAACTAAAATTCGATCAGTAATATATTTAACAACCGATAAATCATGGGAAATAAACACATATGTCAAGCCCATCTTATTTTGCAAATCTTTTAAAAGATTGATAATTTGAGCTTGAATGGAAACGTCAAGAGCTGAAACTGGTTCATCGCAAATAACAAGTTTTGGATTAACTGCTAAAGCTCTAGCAATACAAATTCTTTGACGTTGTCCACCAGAGAACTCATGTGGATAGCGATCATAATATTGAGGTTGTAATCCACATAAAGACATGATCTTATGAACATGTTCTTTAACTTTATCTTTCGGAACAATTTGATGAACTTTTACAGCTTCGGAAATAATAGCTCCAACTGTCATTCTAGGTGGTAAAGAAGAATAAGGATCTTGGAAGATAAGTTGCATATCAACTCTCATCTTCAACAAATCTTTTTTCTTAATCTTTGCTAAATCCTTGCCTTCGAAGAAAACTCGACCACCTGTAATTGGATATAATCTAAGTATAGTTCTACCTAAAGTAGTTTTACCACAACCAGATTCACCAACAACACCAATTGTTTGTCCTTTCTTTACTCCGAAAGAAACATCATCTACTGCACGTAAATATGAACTAGGCCTTCCAAATACATCAGGATTTAATGGAAAATATTCTTTTAAATGTTGAACTTCCAAAATATATTCAGGATTAGGTTCACTATATTCATTATTATCGTTAATAATTTTACCTTTTTTTATAATCAATTCATCAGAAGTAGATGCTTTTTTATCAACTTTATTATTTTTCATCATTTCCTCCTTTGTTTTGATTATCATATAAATGGCAATAAACTAAATGAGTTGGCGATACATTAGATACTGTTGGATAATGACCATCGCATGCTTTTGTACAACGATTGCAACGATCTTTAAAGAAACAATAATCTGGCATATTAATCGGATTAGGAACTTGTCCAGGAATCGAATAAAGTGGCTCATTTGCATCTGATGTAATGAGTGGTTTACTCTTTTGTAACCCTATTGTATATGGATGTTTCGGTGTATAGAAAATTTCACGAACAGTTCCTTTTTCAATAACACGCCCAGCATACATAACAACAACTTCATCAGCCATTTCTGCAATAACACCCAAATCATGCGTAATGAGCATGATAGCACAACCTGTTTTCTTTTGGATACTCTTTAATAGATCAAGAATTTGAGCTTGAATAGTAACATCAAGAGCAGTTGTAGGCTCATCAGCAATAATTAGTTTCGGATTACCTGACAAAGCCATAGCAATCATAACACGTTGTCTCATACCACCAGATAATTCATGTGGATATGAATTATAGACGCGTTCTGGCATAGAAATACCTACAGTTTTAAGCATTTCAATACTATGTTTTTTTGCTTCTTCTTTCGATGTTTCAGGATAATGGATAAACATAACTTCATCCATTTGATTACCGATTGTAAAAATAGGATTTAAGCTTGTCATCGGTTCCTGGAATATCATTGTAATATCTTTACCACGGACATTATACATTTGTTTTGTCGGCATTTTAGCAATATCATATGCTAATTTGTTGCCATTTTCATCTTCGCCAAGATCATCGGAATTAAACCTAATTTGACCACCGACAACTTGACCTTGTGGCGATTGAACAAGTTGCATAATAGATAATGAAGTAACTGATTTACCACAACCTGATTCACCAACAACACCGACAATTTTTCCTTTTGGAATATTAAAGGAAACTTTGTTGACAGATTTAACTGTACCATTATCAGTAAAGAAGACTGTCTCTAAGTCTTCAATTTCAATAATATTATTCTTATCCTTCATCGTTGTAATATAATTAGAAGGATCTGTATTTTTCTTTTTTAAATTTTCGTAGTACCGCATTTGTTGAATATTATGCTTTAAAATATTGCGGCTTTCTTTTAAAGTCATGTAATTAGAGTTCTTTTTTCCTTCTTTCTTTTTATTAAGAAGATTTTTGAAAGTAGTTACTAATTTCATATTTTCACCTACTTTCTAGCCTTTGGATCCATGGCATCACGCAAGCCATCACCAATAAAGTTAAATCCAAGAACAGCTAATGCAATAAGCAAACCAGCTGGCAACCATACAAATACATAGTTATTTAATACAACTGGGTCATTTGATAAAGAAATCATAGTACCCCAAGCAGCATAAGGAACTTGAACACCTAAGCCTAAGTAACTCAATGTTGATTCATAAAGAATAACACTACCTAAACCTAATGTCATTGAAACAATAAGCTGAGGCATAACATTTGGAATCAAATGCTTAAATATTTTTCTCCATGTAGGTAAACCCATAACTTCTGTAGCAGTTATATATTCTTGTTCACGAAGACTTAAAATTTGACCACGAACCATACGAGCTGTTCCAGACCAACCAAAGATAGTAATAATTACCATCAACCAATAAATTCTTAAACTTCCTGGAACTCCATTTGCATCAAGAATAGAGGAAGCAATAAGAAGAATAGGCATTGTAGGAAGACAGTTAAATACATCGACTATACGCATGATTATTTGATCAACCCATTTGCCAAAGTAACCAGAAATTCCACCGATTATCGTTCCTAAAACAGTTTCCAAAATAACAACGATAAAACCGATTGCTAAAGAGATTCTACCACCATACATCAATCTGGCAAATACATCCATTCCTTTATCATCTGTTCCAAGTAAATGTGTCCAGCTTGGAGAAGCAAAGGAATTTATGCTCTTATAATAAGGAACTACTTCTTTAATTGTTACTTCTTTACCATCTGGAGTAACAAAAGTAACAAGTCTCTCAGTAAAAGCTAAAATTTGAGTTCTATCTACTTCTGTTTCTCCCCATGCACGATAGATAACAGGGCCAAGGAAAGAGAATAAGAAGAGAAATACAATAATTACAATACCAACTATAGATAATTTAGAACGGAAGAAACGTCTCATGACCAAACGAATTGGAGACATTTCCTTATAATTGGCGAACATATCTTCTTGACTAGATTCGCCATTATTTTGATTGTCCCCATTTTGTTCTTCAGAGGTTTTAAAAATTTCTTCTTGTTCGTTTTCTAATTTTTTTTCTATTTCCATAATAATCACCTACTTAAACGAACACGTGGATCAACCACGGAATACATAATATCTGAGAACAAAGTTCCAAGGACAGATAAAATAGCTAAGAACATGTTGTATCCCATAACAAATGGAATATCAGCCTGTGTTGTAGCTTTATATGCAAGGTTACCAATACCATTGATACCGAATACTTGTTCAGTAATCATCATACCACCAAATAATGATGGTAAGATTCCTGCGAGGAGTGTAACAAGTGGAATAAGTGTATTTCTAAAAGCATGTTTATAGATAACTCTTTTTTCACTTAAACCCTTAGCACGAGCTGTTCTAATGTAATCAGCACTTAATACTTCCAAAGTGTTTGTTCTTGTATAACGCATCAAACCACCAATGGAAAGAAGAACAGATACAAAGATTGGCAAAACTAAGTGCCATGCCATCGAACCAAGTTTTTGGAAAAAGCCTCCGATAGTATTTGGGAAGGTTGCTGAAGCATCGATAAGTCCACTAGCTGGAAACCATCCTAAATCAACAGCGAATACTTTGATAACAATTGCACCAAAGAAATATGTTGGAAGGGATATGCCTAACATCGTTAATACAGTAACTGTATAGTCGCGGACTGAATATTGGTGAGTAGCACTGGAAACACCAAGAGGAATTGCAATTAAGAATTGGAAAATTGTTGCAATCAAAGCTATGCTGAAAGATACCCACATATTTTCAGAAATGACTTGGGCGACAGGTTTACGATAAATGAAGGAAACACCTAAATTTCCACGTAACATATTGCCTAACCAGCCAATATATCCTTTGCATATTCCTAAAAATGAATTGTCATCCAATCCATATAATTTCAAATAAATATCAATACTCTCTTGAGATACAGCTCCTGACATCAATTGCGATGAGAATTTTTGCATAATATAGTTGTTAGGAATTAAACGAACCATAAAATAAATAATTACAGAAACGCCAAGAAGTACTACTAAAGATATCAATATACGCTTAACTATATATTTAAACATAATACCCCCAAAAGCAAGGCGATTTCTCGCCTTGCTTAATTATTATTTTCTATTAGAGAAATCGTTGTTGTTGCCAACGTAACCAACTTCCCAAATTTTACTTAATAAGCCATTATATGAAGAACGATCACTTTCTTTTGTAAATGTGCTTTCATCAAGTTTATTCTTATTGTAAGCGAATAAATCATCTCTTTGATATGTTGGAAGTTCAACAGCCAAATCCATAACTAAGTCTAAACATTCAGAATAAATAGATTTACGTGTATTTTCATTTAATGTTTTACGAGCAGCATCAATTTTTGGAGATAACTCATTTTTAATAAGATTTTCTTCAAAGTCATACTTACCACCAGCATTTTTTCTAATAGCATTATAACCCCAGTTCAATGTTGAAGTTGCTTTTGAATCCCAGTGATAAACTTGATACATATCTGAATCAATTGTACTACCCCAAGCAGCTGCCCAAACAGTCAAAGCACCGATTGATAATTTACTTAAAGCATTGGAGTCATTTGTAACTGTAATCTTAAATCCATGTTCATTTAAAATTTCAGAAGCATGGAGCAAAGCATTATATGCAGGGTGATCAGTTTCTGCACCAGCAATAGTGAATGTATATTCAAGCTTATCGCCATTTAATTGATAAATACCATCTCCACCTTTTGTATATCCAGCATCGATAACTAAATCTTCTGATGTCTTACCAGTGCTATCATAATCATAATATAATCCAGCTTCTTTTGGATAAGCCCAAGAAGAACGGGACATAGAACGATAAACAGGAGAAGCAGAGTCACCATAATATGTTACAGTTTCTTGAATATCAATAGCATGCATAATAGCACGACGAACGTTGACACTAGGAACTTTAGCAGCATTGATACCAATATAACCATAACCAGCAGTTTCAATAGAAGTGCTGCCAATTCCTTGAGAAGACAAATTATTTAATTGTCTAACAATTTCAGGTTTACAGTTAGGTTGAGTAAAGTCAACTGCACCAGTTGTCAAAACGTCGACCATACGTGATGTAGGGACAATTTGATAACGAAGATATTTGATAAGTGGTTTTCCTAAAAGGAATTTATCATTTCTTTCATAGTAGATAACGTTATTGTTGCGGAAACTACCAGATGTAACATTTTCAGTTCCACCATTGCTATTAGCAGCAACATATGGACCAGCACCAACTGGAACGCCAACTTTATCAGGACTATTTACAACGTTTTCATAGAATTCTGAATTACCATATTCAACACCGAAATTAGATTCATAGTCAAAAGCTTTGATATGTTCAGCATCAGAATAATAATACATTGGAGCAACACCGAAGGAGAAGTTCCAAATAGCTTTAGGGTCAACATTATTAATAGTGATGGACAAAACTTCATTATAGTCTTTATTGACAGAACCATCAGCATTATAATGTGTTCCACAAGCTTCATAAGTTTTGCCATTTACTGTAACAGCTTCATCCTTATTGACAAATTTAATACCAGAAATATTAGGGAATTGACGTTTTCCAGAGTTCTTTAAGTCTTCGAAGTATTTAGATTTTGCTTGATTGACTAAATAAGTATCTAAATCAGAACCAGCAGACCAATAATCAATAACTTCAGAAACACCAGTTGGATCACTCATTTTATGATTATAAACAGCGTTGATTGCTTGTTCAGAAGTCCAAGAGCGAACTTCTTTATAATCACTGGCTAAATCACATGTAAACGAACCTTGGCCTTTTTTATTGAATTGAATATAACCTTCACTATATAAGAAAGCTTCAACATCTGTAGTGAAAACATTCTTTAATGTGCCACCATCTTCGTTTTTAAAACTATAATCTGTAGCTGAACCTTTAGCATTAGTAAAGTCAGTTTCAAGCATTTCCTTAAATAAAGATAAAAGTTTTTGGAAATCTTCAGCAACATGTTCATAAACACCAGAAGAAGACTTGCTAGCAAGGTATGAATAAATTTGATCAGAAGTTAAAGATTCATCATGTTCATCATCAATTTCCTGAAGAGCTGCTTTTAAATCATCAATACGAGCAGTAGCTTCGATTTGGAATTGTGATTCGAATCTATCTTGTTCATCCTTTCCTTCCTTACCTGTACGATATTCACTAAGACCAACAATGTCTGTGGAATAAATTGTACTTGAACCACTATAAACTGGATCAAGGTAAGTATAAAGATTGAATAAAACATCCTTCATTGTTAATGGTGAACCATTTGAGAAAAGAATATCGTTTTTTAAGACAAAATAATAGGTTGTCTTTAAATCAACATCTTCTACACCATTATTGCTCTCTTGAGCATAATCTAAAACAACTGTGGCTTCATTTTCACCATAGGCAATATTACCTTGTTTATCATTGGTGAGCATACCTATCTGTGTTAAGCTAATAACATTAGAGTCGGCAGCATTTGTTGAGTAAAATGGGTTAAAAACACCATCTACTTCAGCAGATGACATAACAAAAGGTGTTGTATCATTATTATAATTAGTTGTACTTCCAGAACTGTTAGATGAATTTGAAGAATTGGAAGTGTTAGAATTTGAACAACCTGTTAAAACTAATGATGATAAAAATAAAGCAGATAATAAATAATTCTTTTTCATTTTTTCTCCTTTCAAAATTATTAGTATAATGTTTTTTCTAAAGTGATTTGATATAAAGAAACGGCTTCTGTAGTAACTCTCAAATCATTCATAGTTGTTTGAGTAATACTGAAATTTGTTACTGTAGAATTACCATCTTCATCTTCGAAAATAGCCTTGCTTAAATCGTATTCTAATGGACGATTTGTCCTGCTAGAGATATTGACGGTGTAATTAGAAACAGCAACATTATTTATTATAGCACCTTTTGCACGTCCAGCCAAAGAACTAATATAAACATTTTGTGTACGAGTATTTTGTGTTTCAACATCGACTGAGAAGTTGTCAAATGTAACATCTTTAACAGTGGCTTCATTTAAATATGGGAATATTGCAATATATAAATCACCTTGAGTTTGTTTATTATATTGTAATTTGAAATTTCTAATTGTGTGGCCGTTGCCATTGAATTCTCCACGATAATTATTGAATAATGGGAAATTCTCGCCATTAAAATCGATATCATTATAAAGTAAGACATTGGCAGAACCACTTACTTTTCTTAAATCGGAAATAGTGCGAACAACCGTATAATCACCTTCATAGAATTTAGCATAAACATTAACTACTGGAGATTCCTTATCTCCAGGATGTTTAAACTTAGAATCCCATAAAGTTGTTAATTCTACATCGCTATAAAAATCTAAGAATGTGTATCCTTCAAGAGATTTAGTATAATTTCTATAATCCTCGAATTCCGCTCCTTTTTCAGTATCATAGACACCTAATGATTTAACTTCTCCAGAAACAGGATCAGTATAGCAAACATTGTATTGGAATTTGACATCTTCAGTCCAACAAGCATAAAGTGTTAAACCTTCAATACCAACTTTTTCAGTTTCGAAATCAAATGGATCTGAATATGTATAACTAGGATTATCTTCAGTACTTATTGAATCAAGAGTTCTAGTTTTATACCAACCTGTTAAAACATATCCTAATTTTCCGACAGTGCCTGCTTGATAAGGATCGAAAAGATAAGTTCTATCCTCTTTACTTTCTAATTCATATTTATACTTAATGTATTCAGTATCTTTTTCATTGCACTGGCCACCATTTAAATAGAAATAAACTTCTGTTTCAATAGAGCCGTTATTATTTGAATTACAAGAAACTAATCCAATTGAAGCGATTAACAAAGATAATAATAAAAACTTACTTCTTTTCATTTTTCGCCTCCTTAATTTGCAGAATAATCAATAACTATATTATCGTAAGAAAAGTTATAAACTGCTTTAGCTTCTAAAGATAAATTATCTCCAAAATCAATATAAGAAAAAGTAAATGAAGTAAAATGATCATTTTCAACTTTCAATTCAAATGCAAAATCTTTAACATTAGTAAAAGAACTTTCATTAAAGAAATTATAAAGAATCCTGTTTAACGTTTCCTTTAAATCCATCTGAAGTTTCAGTAACATTTTCAAGATATTTATCTTCAAAAGTGAAACTTAAGAATTGCTCAGGAATAACATAACTTTTTTCAGTAGTAATTCCATAGTTATCAGTATAGTATTGTGTTTCACCGATTGTTACATAAGAAGTATTTTCAATATTGTACTTATTAGGATAAGCAATACTGAAGTTAGGATTTAATCTACTGGTTGAAGTTGAAAGACTTGTCCTGATTGAATCACCTCTTTGAATTTTGAATTCATTAGAAGTTTCATAAACTATATCATCACCATCTATCAATTTGTAATTGCTAGAGTAAGATGTGAAATTATCAGAAGTATTAATATAAATTTGTTCGAGTTTAGAATGTGGAACATTTGAAGAAGAGCTATTGTTATTATTGCAGCTAACTAACGAAATTGCCACTAAAGGGAGAAGGGCAACAATTAAAGATTTTCTCATAATGCTGCACCTCCTTTCTTTTTAGTAACAATTAAGGCAACACCAGCTGCAGATACTAAAGCAACGATAGATGCAGTTACTGCAACTGCAACATTGCCAATTTTATTTACTGCTGCAGAATTTTCAATCTTGCTATTCAATGCATCAGTATAAGCTTTAAATTGAGCTTGGAAAGCATCTAATTTAGAAGTATCAAGATATTGACGATCTTCTTGATCGATCTTATTGACATTTCTTAATATAGCAAGGTATTCATCAAGCTTAGATATACTGAACGAACCTAAATTATTGATATCATCTACCAAATAATCATAAGTCTTAGAAACTTGTTCACTCTTCAAATCATAATAAGTATTATAGGCATCTTCAAGTTTTAAAGCTAAATCAGTAACATCAGCAGATGAGTAGCCAAATTTTGTTAAATCTTGATTTAACGCATTGTAATATGTACGACCATTTAATATAGCATCCTTATCTTTCAAAGTAATATTTTCAGGTAAAGAATTAACTGTATCAATATAATTCAAAGAATTTCTATTCAATGTTTCACCAACTTCAGTCGTATTAACTTTATCGAAGTCGAAGTAAATAATATAAGGAATAGAAGAATATGTAGAAGCAACATAGTTAGATGGAACAGCAACGCTCAATCTGCTAACAGTTCCAACATATCCAACAAATTGATTGTATCCAAGTTTAATATCACCATTGAAGTTAAGATATGCTGTCAAAATTTTATAAATTTCAGAAGAGGTATCATAAGAAATACTGCTATTTAAAATTGTTGTAGTCAATTGTTCATCATAACTTAAAACTGGTAATTCATTTTGATTATCGACAACATTCATTGCTTCAAGAGCAGGGGCATTAGTAGAACGGAAAGTAACTTTATTTAAATTGTTAGATCCGCTGAATGCACCGATTCCAATTTTAACTAAAGCATTAGATAATGTCACTCTTGTAAGATTTCTGACATTGCTTACAGCATACATTTGAATGTATGTTGCATCATCTTTCATAACAAAATCAACATCAGTCTTACTAGATGGATAACAGTTAAGAGCATACTTACCATTATTCATCTTAACATATAAAACGCCATTATCAATTAAGCAATAATCATTGACTTCACTTGTAATCATGCCAAAGTTTGTGAAAGATGCTAATTTTACATTATTATAGAAGGCTGTTTCTCCTATATAAGAAATAGTACTTGGAATATCAACTGTTGTAATATCAAGTCCAGAGAAAGCTTGTTTTCCAATGTAATTAACGTTTGGCATATCAATTGTTTTAACTGCAGAAGCAGCTAAGAAAGCAAAATCACCAATTGTTTTAGCAGAAGATAAACTCAAAGAAGTTAATCCTTTAGCGGCATAGAAAGCACCTTTGCCGAAAGTTTCAACTTTACTTAAATTAATTGAAGAAAGTTTTGTAGTATTCTTAAATGCTTCGCTGCCAATATTTGTAATATTAGTAGCATTGACTGTAACAAGACTTGAATCGCCACTGAAAGCAGAATCGCCAATACTAGTTACTTTTTCGCCTAAGCTAACTATTGTTAAAGAAGTACAATTAGCAAAGCAAGATGTTGGTAATGAAGATAAAATACTAGATAAATTAGTTACTGTTCTTAAACGTGCGCAATTTTCAAAAGCAGAATCACCAACATATGAAACATTGCTTGGAATTGTAATTTCGTTCATTCTAGAACCATAGAAAGCTTGACTACCGATAGATGTTAATTTATTGCCAAGAGTAACTCTCATATTAGAATTAGAAATAGAAGCAAAGGCATTATCGCCAATTTCCTCAACATTTTCCAAATCTATTGTTGTCAATGAGTAATCGCCACTAAAAGCACCATTGCCAACACGACCAGCAAGGAATTTAAAATTGAACGAAGATAAACTTGTACATCCAGCAAAAGAATTATCACCAACTACAACATTGCCACTTCCAACAAAACTTACTTTTGTTAAAGATGTAAGATTTCTAAAAGCATCAGTTCCTAAAGTAACATCTTGTCCAATAGTAAGAGAAACTAAGCGTGTACCTGCTAAAACATCAGCACCAACTTTAACCCCATTAGGAAGTACAAAGTCAGTAATTGATGTTCCACTAAATGCATTATCACCAATTTCTTTTAAAGTAGTAGGAAGTACAATTTCAGAAATAGAAGTATTTTTGAAAGCATTTTTCCCAATAGTTAATAATCCTTCTGGAAGTTTAACACTAGTTAAATCAGCAACTTTTTCAAAAGCGTTATTTCCAATTGTTTTTAAAGTAAGAACGTTGCTTAAATCAATTGAAGTTAAACCTTTAATTGCACTGAAAGCACCAGAAGAAATTGTTTCAAGTCCTGGGAATTCAGTAGCAAAATCAAACGAAGTTATATTGCTATTTGGAGCAACTAAATAAATAGTTTTTCCATCAGCACTAACCAAAACATTATTTGATATATTGGTTTTATAATTGATATTATCAGTAGCTACTTCAAAAGATGATACAGTGTTTGGAACAACAGAAGTACCAATCTTTTCAATGAATGTCTTACTGGCTAAAACTAATTTATCCAAATTAGTGCAACCAGAAAATACATCATCTTCTAAAGTAATATTGCTAGATGGAAGAGTGAAAGTTGTTAAGCTTAAGCAATCAGCAAAAGCTTCATTATCAAAGTATTCCACACCGCCTTTAAATGTAACTGAACTTAATGAAGTATTATTTTTGAAGGCATATTGGCCTACAAAGATTAAGTCATTTTCAACAGTGACTTTCTTTAAAGAAGTGCAATCTTCAAAGCAACCTTCTGGAATTCTATCAGTATAAATAGTGACATCTTCTAGTCCAGATCCTTTGAACATATTTTTAGAAAGTTTGGTATATTCACCAGAAGTAAATGATTTTAAAGAAGTACAATTTTCAAATGCTCCTGTACCTGCATTTCTAAGTGTCGTTATGTCAACAGTTTTTAAAGAAGTACAATTTCTAAATGCATTTTCTGCAAGAGCATAAATGTTAGAAAGATCAGCTTCCTCTAAAGCAACACAACCATCAAAGGCAGCTTTATTAATTATAGAAACAGTTCCAATATTAGCTTTCTTTAAAGAAGTACATTTTTGGAAAGCATATTGATTGATTGTTGTAATGTTTTGATTAGAAGTTGGAGTTGCATTTGGATTGACTTTAAATTCAACTTCTTGAAGATTCGAACAATTGTAGAATGCATATTTGCCAATTGTATTAACAGAATAAGGAATGATTACTTTTGTAATAAATTCATTGCCAGCAGGGATTTTATTAGCATCCCAATCGTCTTCATTGACAATAATCGACATATCTGTTGTATAAGAAGCGAAAGCATAATCAGAAATTTCAGTCAAGTTAAGTCTTTCTGGAATCTCAACAACACCATTTTCATCGCCTATACCTTTATAAGCAACTAATTTACCATTTTCAACAACAAATGGACTATTGACTACAATACGTTTACTAGCTAAGATGCTCGATTGTACGCCATCAATTGATACTCTCAATGTCAAAGTAGCAGAGCCTTCTTTGAGAGCAACAACATGGCCATCTTGATCAACTGATAAAACGTTAGGATTAGATGTTGACCAAGTTAATTCATAGCCTTGTAAATTCCATGGAGTAATTTCATAGTGCATGTAGATTTTTTCACCTGGATACATAGATATAGCACCAGTATATGAAGAAACATAGTTTGAACTGCCTGTAGTTCCAATATTAGCAGTTTGTCCCCCACGAGGGAAAGCAAACTCTGTATCAAAATATGTAAATTGAATATCTTTTAAAGTTGTAGCAGCTTTTAAAATCTTATTCGAATTACGAGTGACGATCAAACGCAATGTTGCTCTTGCAACATATCCATCTGTTGTAACAAAGCTAGCTGTAATAGTTGAAGTGCCAGCAGATAAGCAATCTACTTGACCACCTTTAATAATAGCAACTGATTCATTGCTTGAAGACCAAGCAAGTGAAGACATATATTTTTGTTTTTCAGCTTCATTCAAATTTTTAAAATTTTCAGAAGAAGAATTGATATATTGTGTTAAATCTATTGTTTCACCAACTTTTCCAGAAATTGATTGAAGAGCTAATCCTTCTGAATTAACAAAGTTAATAGAGCCTTTAGAATCAATATCTGTACCTGGAAGATTGACAAAATAGTAATTGGAATTCATTGCATAGTCTTCAACCATGATACCTATACCATTGGTTAAAGCTAAACCATTAGCACCTGAGCCATTTGCTAAGCTTGGCAAATAATCAGTGATTTCAAATCTTACAGAAGATGTAGTTCCTTTTTCTGTTCCATAAACTGGAATTGGAGTAGAAGAAAGATCAACTAAACTGCCAGCTTGTAAAATAAATGGACGAATATCCATAGCATAGTGATTATCATAAACCTCAACAGTTAAATAATAGCGATAATCTCTTAAAGAGCGATCATATTCTGATTCATATTTAACATTTTTAATAATAGGAGCTTCATTATCAGCTGTAAATTTAAATGAGAATGTATTATTTAAATTTGTATTGACGCCACCATCACCATAGTCTAATTTAGCTTCCATAGAAACTGTGTAAGTTGAATTATTCTTAAGACCTACTTCAGTAGCTAAGATATTCAATAAATCAGTAGAAGGATAGCCATTATATGCACGAATCTGATCATGATTTACATGATAATAAATCACTTCGCCTGTAGCATCATCAGTAATTTTAGTAATTACTTCTTTACCACCTCTCATCAAACCGGCATAAATTGTTGTAATACCATTGATAGATGTAGAACTTGTACTAATTGCAGCATGTTCCTCAGATGCTGGAATAGCGTCGTATCCACTAGGAATATCATAAACATAAGAACCTAATGGAATAATGTAGTTAGAGAAATATGTTCCATAAGGAGTTGTAGCATAATAATCAGCTTTAATTTTATCTTCATCATCTATTGCTTGATTATGAGCAGTAGATTCAACTTCATAGAAAGTCTTATCAAATATTGGAGCCTTTGTCCAATCGCCAAAGAAGCCAAGATATGGAGCATTTAAATCGATTTTAGCTTCGGTATTATCTTTGAGACAAGTGAAACCTTCGATATACATACCATTAGGGAATAATTCCTTAATTGATCTTTTTTCTTCAGCAGAAAGAGTTAAAGTTTGTTCTATTGTTACAACACTATTAGCAGGAACTGTAACAACATCGCCTTCTAATGTACCAACATCAGAAAGAAGTTCTACTGATTGTGAAGGATTTAACATATTTGCGTGTTCAGCAACATATCTACTATCATAAGTCGAAACAGATTCAGTCATTGTTTCATTGCTTATTTTATATGAAAGTGAGTCTGTAGAACTCATATTTACAATATTATATTTGAGTTTATAAACACCAGTTTCATTTGGATCATCACCTATTTCAAGTTTACTTCTATCAGTGCCATCAACAGTGATATATCCTTGAGTGGTTGTAGCTTCCTTTAAACTGGCTAAACCAGCGCCTTGCTTACGAGGAGAATATGGGTTTCCATATTGATCCAAAGCAATAGTTGCAGTAGACATTAAAATTTGCATTGATAAAGCATTGACTTCTGTTGGTTTAAATTCTGGGAATTTTTGTTTAACGTATTGACGAATTAAAACAATAGCACCACACATGTTAGGTGAAGCCATAGAAGTACCACTTAATGTATTGTATTTGTTTCCTGGAATAGCTGAAAGAATATTACCACCATGGGCAGTAATTTCTGGTTTTAATTTTAAATCAGGAGTTGGACCCCAGCTAGAGAAATTTGACATGAATGGTCCAGCTTGTTGTTCGCGGCTAAATGTTAAAGAACCACTAGATTTTTTAGCTAAAACTTCACCATCATCTTGGCTGATTGAACAGAAAGGAATAGCTAAATTGTTACCAGCAGACATTGAGATTTCACCGGAAACATTATTATATAAGATTGCACCTATTGCGCCATGTTCAGCCGCAATACGGGCTTTATCTTCAAATGAATTAGTACCACGACGAACAAGAGCTATTTTTCCTTTAACATCAATAGTAGAGTAATTAATATTTAAACCAGCACCTGGAACAGTAACATATTCTATTGTTTTTGAACCAGTTTGTGGAAGATCTAACATATCTGCAAAATTATAAGCAACACCTGTAGAATTATTAGATTCAATATAATAGAAAACATAGCCTTCATCGGAAACGATATAATTGGATTTTACACCACTAATAGATGCTACAGATAAAGCACCTTCATAAGTAGATGGAGATCCAACAGTACCTGCATCAGGAGTTGTAACTTTATTAGTATTGCCGCCTGCAGTATTAAAACCCGCTGAATAAGAGTTACTTGCAGCAACAACCAATGAAATTCCAGCTTTTTCAATAGAATCATAAACTTTATTTAAATAGTCTTCATCAGTTGGACGTGTAAAACCGCAACTAGTACCTAAAGACATATTAATAGCATCAACACCAAGCAAAACAGAATCTTCAAGTCCAGCTAAAATATCATCAGTATTAGCACCTTCTTTAAAGTCTGAGAAAACTTTCATCAAAACTAATTGCGCATTTGTTGCAACACCGGTAATAGTATCATCTTTACCAGCAATAATACCACCAACGTGGGTACCATGTTCAGAAGAAAGAGGATCGACAACAGGATCATGATCAGCATAGTCATATGCAAATGGAATTTTACCATTAATATATACATCAGAAGCTTTTAATCCTGGAGTAAGTTGTGCAGCTACACTTTCATCAATAACTTTTTCAATATCACTTCTTTTAAATAATTGTGTATCTTCTGCAGGAATATTTTGGAAAACTGAGTGATGAGTATCAAAACCAGAGTCCAAAATAGCAACTACAGTATTAGATCCATCAAATGGAACATCAGATGAATTGAAAATACCTGTATCATAAACATCTACAACATTTGTTGTAACATCTTGTTTATTACCGGATACTGTTTGAGGTAAAGCATAAGCTTCACTAACAGAAACATCGTAAACATTTTTAGTCTTTTCGATATTTGTTACTGTACCATAAGTAGTTTCAACACCAAAGCCATTCAATAAAGTAGTATATTGATGAGTGACTCCTTCAATCAAATGTTGATCTTGAAGTCTTTTTATTAAAGACTTTTGTTCAGAAATTAAAGAATTAGAATATTTAATGCCCTCTTCTGAACTCGCAAAGTCTGTCAAAGAATCATATTCATCTTTTTTACTGTTTTCATAAAGATCTGACAACGATTCTTTTTCCATAGTAATAATAAGATGAACTTTATCTTCACTTTGCAAACCACTAATGGTTGAAACATAATTAGAATTAAAGTACTTTTCATTCTCTGTCAAAGAAGCAATTAAATCTAATTGTTCTGCATTAAGATTTTGTTGACCATCACCAGTATCTTTATTTCCATTTGAAGAAACAATACCAGCGCAACTAGACAAAAAGCCTAATGAAACTACACCAAAAGCGGTTAACAGTTGTTTAAATTTTCTCATATATTGTTACACGCCTCCATACAAACAAAAATCATAAAATTTATAACTAATAGAAAGTATAGCTTAATAAATTCAATAAGTAAAATAAAAAAATTTCAAAATAAATTAAAAAAAGCCTATTTTTTTTAATTTTAAGCAATTGCGAAATATGTAACCGCATACATTATAAAAATATAATCTTTTATTAAAAAACAAATAAAATTTCTTATATATTAAAGCGTTATACATGCATATACTTTTTTAATATAAATTGTACAAAAAAACTGCCGCAAAAGCAGCAGTTTTATTTTGTAAGTTTAAACTATTTAATGATAGTTGTAACTGTACCGGCACCAACAGTACGTCCACCTTCACGGATGGAGAACTTTGTTCCGTTTTCAATAGCAACTGGGTGAATGAGTTCAACTGTAAATTCAGTATTATCACCTGGCATGACCATATCTGTACCTTCTGGTAATGTGATAACACCAGTAATATCAGTAGTACGGAAATAGAATTGTGGACGATAGTTTGTAACGAAAGCTGTGTGACGACCACCTTCTTCTTTAGTAAGAATATAAGCTTGAGCTTTGAAGGTTGTGTGTGGAGTAACAGAGCCTGGTTTGCAAAGAACTTGACCACGGACGACATCATCACGGTTGACACCTCTTAAAAGGACACCAACGTTATCACCTGCAGCGCAGTAGTCAAGAGTCTTACGGAACATTTCCATAGATGTAACGACAGCTGTTCTTGTAGGTTTAATACCAACAATTTCAACTGTTTCGTTAGCATGTAATTCACCACGTTCAACACGGCCAGTAACAACTGTACCACGTCCAGTGATTGTTAAAACATCTTCAACAGCGAGAAGGAATGGTTTATCAATATCACGTGCTGGATCAGGAATGTAAGTATCAACAGCATCCATAAGTTCCATGATATGTTTAGCTTCTTCTGGATCACCATCAAGAGCTTTACGAGCAGAACCACGAATGACTGGGACTTCATCGCCTGGGAAGCCATAAGAGTTCAATAAGTCACGAACGTCAGCTTCGACGAGGTCGATTAATTCTGGATCATCAACGAGATCAGTTTTGTTTAAGAAAACAACGATATAAGGAACACCAACTTGACGTGCAAGTAAGATGTGTTCACGTGTTTGTGGCATAACGCCATCAGTAGCTGCGACAACGAGAATTGCACCATCCATTTGAGCAGCACCTGTGATCATGTTCTTAACATAGTCAGCGTGTCCCGGGCAGTCGACGTGAGCATAGTGTCTCTTGTCTGTTTGATATTCGATGTGAGCGGTGTTAATCGTGATACCACGAGCTTTTTCTTCCGGTGCACTATCGATTTGATCGTATGCCATTTCCTTAGCATCGCCTTTAGCAGCGAGAACTTTGGTAATAGCAGCGGTCAATGTAGTTTTACCATGGTCGACGTGACCGATGGTACCAATGTTGACATGTACTTTACTTCTGTCAAATTTTTCTTTTGCCATAGTTATTTATCCTCCCTATAGATACTATTAAATAGTATAGCAAATCAAGCGAAAAATCAAGATGTTATGAATTTCTCTTGCGAACAATTTCATCCGCAACAGATTTAGGAACTTCTTGATAGTGATCAAATGTCATAGTATAAATACCACGACCTTGAGTCATAGAACGAAGATCGGTAATATATCCGAACATATTACCAAGTGGAATGTAGGCGGTAATGACTTGAGCATTTCCGTGCATTTCCATACCATCAACGAGACCACGTCTAGAAGAGACATCTCCTAAGACAGTTCCGAGATAGTCAGCTGGAGTTGTAATTTCAGCTTTAACAATTGGTTCAAGTAAACATGGTGAGCACTTATTAGCAGCTTCTTTAAGAGCTAAAGCAGCAGCCATTTTATAAGCGGCTTCAGATGAGTCGACATCGTGGTAAGAACCATCGAATAATGTAGCTTTAATATCGATAATTGGATAACCAGCGATAAGACCACGGTTTAAAGATTCTTTCAATCCATCAGCTGTTGGTTTGATATATTCTCTAGGAACAACACCACCAACAATAGCGTCGACAAATTCGAATCCTTTGCCTGGGTTAGGTTCAAAACGAACCCAAACGTGACCATATTGACCATGACCACCAGATTGTTTAATGTAACGTCCTTCACATTCACCAGTTTTCTTAATTGTTTCACGATAAGCAACTTGTGGAGCACCAACATTACATTTAACACCGAAGTCATCTCTCAAACGAGTAACATTAACATCAAGTTGTAATTCACCAACACCGGCAATAATATTTTGACCAGTTTCAGCATCTGTATAGAAGCGGAATGTTGGATCTTCTTCTTGAAGTTTTAATAAAGCAGCTATCATTTTGTCTTGATCAGCTTTTGAAGCAGGTTCAATAGCTTCAGAAATAACTGGTTCAGAGAAAACGATTGTTTCAAGAGAAAGAATACGAGATTCATCGCAAAGTGTATCACCTGTGCCAGTAACTTTTAAACCGACAGCAGCACCGATTTCACCAGCAGAGATAGAATCAACATCTTGTCTCTTATCAGCATGCATTAAGACCAAACGAGAGAATCTCTCTTTGGTTGCTTTATTTGTATTATAGACATATGTACCGGTTTTTGCGATACCTGAATATGCTCTAAAGAAGCATAAACGGCCAACAAATGGATCGGTCATAATCTTAAAGGCTAAGCCGCAGAAAGGAGCATCATCAGTTGCTTCAACTTTAACGACATTTCCTTTTTCATCAGTACCTTCAGTTGCAGGAACATCAACTGGAGAAGGTAAATAGTCGATTACACCATCGAGGAGTAAACGAACACCTTTATTCTTATAGGCAGAACCGCAGAAAACAGGGAAGAATTCACCTGTAATAGTACCAGCACGAATAGCTTTCTTGATTTGTTCAACTGTAGGTTCTTCGCCGCCTAAAACTGCCATCATTATATCTTCATCAAAGTTTGCGAGATTATTGAGCATTAATTGACGATATTCGTTAGCTTTATCAACATAATCAGCAGGGATTTCTTCAATAGTAGGTTCCTTTGTGGAATCTTGCATATTGTACATAATTGCGCGCATTGTAACTAAATCAATGACACCGCGAAGATTGCTTTCAAGACCTATTGGATATTCAATAGCACAACCATTTGCACCAAGCTTTTCTTTAATTGAACGGACAGACATCTCATAGTCAGCACCGATAGCATCAAGCTTATTAACAAAGACAACTCTTGGAATCTTATATTTTGAAGCTTGTCTCCAAACAGTTTCAGTTTGTGGTTCAACACCGTTCTTACCATCAAGAACAGTAACTGCACCATCAAGAACACGTAAAGAACGTTCAACTTCAGCTGTAAAGTCAACGTGTCCCGGGGTATCAATAATATTGATACGATAGCCTTTCCAGAAGCATGTTGTTGCAGCAGATTGAATTGTAATACCGCGGTCTTGTTCTTGTTTCATGAAGTCCATGGTAGCAGAACCATCATGGGTTTCACCAATTTTATAGTTTTCGCCTGTAAAATAGAGAATACGTTCTGTAGTTGTTGTCTTACCAGCATCGATGTGAGCCATGATACCGATATTACGGGTTTTTTCAAGCGGATATTGACGTGGCATATACTACTCCTCCTATATTACCAACGATAGTGTGCATATGCTTTATTAGCTTCAGCACTCTTATGAGTATCTTCTCTCTTCTTAACTGAAGCACCGGTGCCATTAGCAGCATCGATAATTTCGCCAGCTAAGCGATCTTCCATACTCTTTTCGTTTCTTAAACGGCTATAATTAACTAACCATCTAAGTCCTAAAGTAACACGACGTTCTGCAGAAACTTCAACAGGAACTTGATAGTTGCTTGCACCAACACGACGAGCCTTTAATTCGAGTTCAGGCATGATATTGCCTAAAGCTAATTCGAAAACTTCAAGTGCTGGTTTGCCAGTTTTGGCTTCAATCTTATTAAAAGCATTATATAAAATGGTTTGAGCTGTTGCTTTTTTACCATCTAACATAATCTTATTGATTAAGCGAGTGACTAATTTTGAATTATAAATTGGATCAGGTAAAACATCACGTTTGCTGATACTTCCATTCTTACGTGGCATTATTCATTCCCTCCCATTACTTAGCATCGCGTTTTGCGCCGTATAAGGAACGACCTTGTTTACGACCTTGAACGCCGAAGCATTCCGCAGCACCGCGGATGATGTGATAACGAACACCTGGTAAATCCTTGACACGTCCACCACGGATTAAAACTACTTTGTGTTCTTGCAAGTTGTGGCCAATACCACCGATATAAGCTGTGACTTCATAACCATTAGAAAGTCTAACACGAGCATATTTACGTAAAGCGGAGTTAGGTTTCTTAGGGGTCATTGTACCGACACGGGTGCAGACACCACGTTTTTGTGGGGCAGCTTGGTTTCTCTCACGCTTATTTAAAGAGTCCCAACGTTTACCTAAAGCAGGAGCCTTAGATTTTTCTACACCTTGTTTGCGTCCTTGACGGACGAGTTGATTAATTGTAGGCATTTTTTCTCCTTCCGTACTTCTTAATGCACACTAGTCCAGGTGTTTATTCATGTTCCCACAAAAATAAAGGCCTGGAAGGCTGTACGTGCTATATGATAATATTATTTTTCTACTTTGTCAATAATATTCAAAATATTTTTCAACAAAAAAACTAGCGCTTTTCGGCTGCTAGTTAAAATAATTTATTTATCAAATTTTTTTATTTCTTCTTCTTTTTCGGCAATACGTTTTGCTTGTTCAGCATTTCTTTTTTTATAAAGGACACCAATAGTAATAAGAAGAGCTATTAATCCAAGTCCAAGTATTATATCAGCAATAATAAATCCAATCATTTTGCTTCCTCCATACTAATTTTAATTGTACCGCTTTGTTTATAATAGCCAAGATCAATTTGTTTTTTAGCTTCAGCTAAGCTGTTTTCATCTTTAACTTCAATTTTAATTGATTTCAATTTTAAAGGTTCGACATCTTTGCTAATCTTTAATTTTCCAAGACTTGATTTAACAATTAATTTTCCTTCTTGAATTAAAACTTTGCAAATTGTCTTTCTTTGACCATATGTGATTGTTTGATAATATTTCCTATCAAAGATATTAACATTTTCATATTTCTTGGCGTATTTTTGTAGTTCAGTAAGGTATCCACGCGATTCTTCACTAAGATCATTTAAAGATTCTTCAAAAGTTTTTGTTTCTACCTTTGCTAACTTAATTGCGACAACATCTTCATCGTTTTCTTCAACTGGTTGAACGTTTTTCATCTTTTCCTTGTTGATTTCGTTCTCCAAATTGAGCATTCTAATCTTATAATCTTTTTCTTCTTCGTTTTTGCTTTTTAAGAAAGCAAAAAGATATATTCCAGCAAAGCAGCAAGATAAGAATAAGAATGCAGTGATGAAAATAAAAATAACTAATAAAGGCGTATCCATGATTAATTTACCTCCGCTTTATTATTTCAAAAATCATTTTACTGATTTATGAAAACACCTTAATTTAACCATTTCTGGTTCCTTTGAAATTTTTTAAATTTCAAATTATACAAATATCACTTTGTACCAAGATTATTTTAGCAAATAATTTTATTTGAGCAACTATATTCATACATTTTTCTAAAAATAGTTGCTTTTTTTAGAAAAAAGAGAAACTTTTAAACGCAAGCTTCTAAAAAATTGTTTCTAATAAAATCAAATACTTTGCCAAAACTTTTGATTTTATTATTACAATCACCATAAGAAATGCATTTTCTCTTAAAAATATGTCTTTTTTTATGGTGAAAGGCTTTTTTCGTAAAAGTTTTATTAAAAAGTAAACGATTTGAACCTTTTACATGAAAATTATACAACACACATCTTATAAAATCTAATTTTTTCGACATTTTTTTGCATTTTTTTAGTCTAAAAAAATAATTCGAGAAGCAATAATGAAATAAGCAATGTTGGAATTGAGGCAATTGAGCCATATTTAACAAAATTTGCAAAATTTATTTTTATATCAAATCGTTTTAAAATCGACATCCACATAATACCAGCTAAAGCACCAATAGGTGTAAAATAAGCACCAATATTAGATCCAATAATCGCTGCATATATTCCTTTTAAATAATTAACTTGAGAGAAATTAGAAGAATTCAAAATCGAACTAAATAAAACACTCATAGGAATATTATTAATCAAATTAGCAGATATAAAACTAGAAAAGCCTACTGAAAAAATCACATCAAATTTATTTAGAAATAACGCTATTTTATCTGTAACACCAATGTATTCTAAAGACAAGGCAATAACAAACATTGATAAGACAAATGGAATCAAAGAAAAAGGCAACCTTTTTATAGTTTGCAGCACAACAATTTCGCTATTTTTTCTTATAATTTTATAAATACTATCGCATAATATCAAAGATATACATAAAGAAAATGTAATAATCCACATTTCAATATTAAGATAAGAACTTATGGATAAAAGAATTAAACATATAAATAAATGTATTAATCCTATAATAATTTGTGCCTTATCTAAAGTTATATTTTCATATTCTACTTTTTCTATTGGCTTTTTCAATTCTTTATAAAAAATAATAATTATAATTAATAAAGAAACTATGCCTCCGCCAAAAGTAGGTAAAAACATAACACCTATATATGTGAAAAAATCTATTCCCGCAGAAGAAGCTAAATAAATATTAGTAGGATTTCCTATAATTAAAAACATACTCCAAGTATTTGCAGCAAAAAACTCTCCGAATAAATAAGGTAAAGGATTT
>ERZ779953.111-NODE-111-length-25243-cov-2.33607_pt1 | contig 25243 bp, 18 predicted proteins | sample MGYA00511184_ERZ779953 | MGnify/ENA primary metagenome ERZ779953 (study PRJEB29588, sample SAMEA2163248) | human gut metagenome | biome: human gut; feature: human-associated habitat; material: faeces | place: Denmark | collected 2008/2010 ... | reverse complement strand
GGCGGCAGGAAGGGGAGCGTCGGCGCCGGGAATAGTCTTGGCAGGAGAAGGGGCCGACCGCTTGATGTACGCGTACGGCGAAGAGGCAAAGGCTTTTTCCGCTTCCTCGCGTGATTCGAACGACTTGTATTTTGCTCCTTCGTAGCCTTTGGTCTGTAGTTGGCAGTCTGTCCAGGAAGTGTAGATACCCGGGCTGACTCCCGCCCATACGACGTAATATTTTTCTTTCTTCATAACTGCGGACAAAGGTAAAAAAGAAAATCCGAACAACTTAACTCTTTTATTTGTTTCTTTGTATAGCGGATATAAAATAAATAAGAGAAAACTCAATAAAAAAAGAAAGGACAAAAAATGAAGAGAACATTTGCAGAAGCCATGGCGCATCGCCGTAGTTATTACTCTATCGGCAGCGATTCGTCGGTGCTGGATGAAGAAATAGTACACATTATTCGTGAAGCCGTAAAGAATGTGCCGTCAGCTTTCAATTCACAGTCTACAAGAATTGTATTGCTGCTGGGCGACGAACATAAGAAATTGTGGAACATTGTGAAGGAAACCCTGAAAGCACGCATCTCTGCCGAGGCTTTTGCCAAGACGGAAGCCAAGATTGACGGCTGCTTTGCCAGCGGACACGGTACTGTGCTCTACTTTGAGGACACTTCTGTAGTCAAAAAGCTGCAGGAAGCATTCCCTTCCTATAAGGATAATTTCCCTACTTGGTCGCAGCATACCTCCGCCATGCACCAGTTTGCCATCTGGACTATGCTGGAAGATATGGGGTTGGGAGCCTCCCTGCAACACTATAACCCCTTGATTGACGACGAGGTACGCCGCACTTGGAACCTGCCCGGCGACTGGATGCTGATTGCACAGATGCCCTTCGGTACACCCACCGGCGAACCGGGAGAAAAGGAATTTGAAGATTTAAGCAAACGTATCAAAATTTTTCTCTGATACAGAGGCGTTTTCAGCTTGGAATTGCTACCTTTGCAGGAAATGAGTTACAAGCTTGTAACTCGTAGCTCGTATAGCTCGTAACTGAAAACTCATTATGATACGTATTTTCTTGACCGGCTACATGGGAGCCGGTAAAACTACTTTAGGAAAGGCTTTTGCCCGCGAAATGAATGTGCCGTTCATTGATTTGGACTGGTACATCGAAGAACGTTTTCACAAATCAATCCGTGAATTGTTCACCGAGCGGGGAGAAGCCTCTTTTCGTGAATTGGAGCGAAACATGCTGCATGAAGTAGGGGAATTTGAGGATGTCGTGGTCTCTACCGGTGGCGGTACTCCTTGTTTTTTTGACAATATGGAGTATATGAACGGTTGCGGGCAGACGGTGTTTCTGGATGTACACCCCGATATTCTGTTCCGCCGGCTCCGGGTGGCGAAGCAGCAACGCCCCATCCTGCAAGGCAAGACGGACGAAGATTTGCGCACCTTCATTGTGGAGGCGCTGGATAAGCGTGAGCCTTTCTACTCGCAGGCCCGTTATCGCTTTGATGCCGGTTATCTGGAAAGCCGCAGCCAGATTAGCGAATCCGTGCAACGGTTACGCCAACTTTTAGGACTTTAATCCCTTGTAAATGTGTATTTTTCAGTCCGAGGAGCTGGATATATTAGATTTATGTGTATTTTTGTCGCCCCCTTTATAAGACACACTATAGTGGGAAAATAGTAAATTGTAAATAGTCTAATAGTAAATGTACTGATGAGAAAATGGCGTATTGAAGATTCAGAAGAGCTGTACAACGTAACTGGTTGGGGCACTTCGTACTTTGGTATCAATGACAAAGGTCATGTTGTGGTGACACCGCGTAAGGATGGGGTTGCCGTCGATTTAAAAGAGTTGGTGGACGAGTTGCAGTTGCGCGATGTAGCGGCTCCGGTATTGGTGCGTTTTCCCGATATTCTGGACAACCGCATCGAGAAGGTGTCCTGCTGCTTCAGACAGGCAGCCGACGAGTACGGGTATAAAGGAGAGAACTTTATTATCTATCCCATTAAAGTGAATCAGATGCGTCCCGTGGTAGAAGAGATGATTAACCATGGGAAGAAGTTCAATCTGGGGCTGGAAGCGGGTTCAAAGCCGGAGTTGCATGCTGTGATAGGGGTCAATACAGACCCGGGTTCCCTCGTGGTTTGTAACGGATATAAGGACGAGAGCTTCATTGAACTGGCACTGTTGGCACAGAAAATGGGCAAATGCATTTTTCTTGTTGTAGAGAAACTTAATGAGTTGAATCTTATTGCCAAGATGGCGAAGCAATTGAAGGTGAAACCTAATATCGGTATTCGCATTAAATTGGCTTCCAGTGGAAGTGGCAAATGGGAAGAAAGCGGAGGAGATGCCAGCAAGTTCGGACTGACATCCAGTGAACTGCTCGAAGCGCTGGACTTCTTGGAGAAAAAAGATATGAAGGACTGTCTGAAGCTGATACATTTCCATATCGGCAGTCAGATAACCAAGATACGCCGCATCAAGAATGCTTTGCGTGAAGCTTCGCAATTCTTTGTGCAGCTGAACAAGATGGGCTTCAACATCGAATTCGTGGATACTGGTGGCGGTATGGGAGTTGATTATGACGGTACACGCTCTTCAAGTAGCGAAAGCTCCGTCAACTATTCCATCCAGGAATATGTCAACGATGTGGTGTCGACTTTCGTCGATGTTGCCGACAAACACGGGTTCCCTCATCCCAATATCATTACCGAGACGGGACGCAGCCTGACTGCCCATCACTCCGTGCTTATCTTCGAAGTGCTGGAAACGGCTTCCCTGCCCGAAATGGACGACGACTGGGAACCGGGAGAGGATGCTCACGAACTGGTGAAGGAACTGTATGACATCTGGGATAATCTGAGCCAGCGCAGTATGCTGGATCCTTGGCCCGATGCGCAGCAGATACGCGAAGAGGCACTCGACCTTTTCAGCCATGGCATCGTCGACCTGAATACGCGTGCACAAATAGAGAAACTCTACTGGAGTATCTGCCGCGAAATCAACTCCATTGCCAGCGGCATGAAGCACTGCCCCGAGGAATTCCGCAAGTTGAGCAAGCTGCTTGCCGACAAGTATTTCTGTAACTTCTCGCTGTTCCAGTCATTGCCCGATTCCTGGGCTATCGACCAGATGTTCCCCATCATGCCCATACAACGGCTGGATGAAAGACCCGACCGCGAGGCTACCTTGCAGGATATGACATGCGACTCGGACGGCAAAATTGCCAATTTCGTCAGCTCGCGTGCCGATACGACCACCCTGCCGCTGCACTCGTTGCGCGACAAGGAACACTACTATCTGGCGGTTTTTCTGGTCGGAGCTTATCAAGAGATTCTGGGAGATATGCACAATCTGTTTGGTGATACGAATGCCGTGCATGTGTCTGTCAATTCCAAAGGCTACACCATCGACCAACTGATTGACGGCGAGACGGTGGCTGAGGTGTTGGACTACGTGCAATATAATCCTAAAAAACTGGTACGTACGCTGGAAACTTGGGTGACGCAGTCCGTCAAGGAAGGGCGTATCTCTGTGGAAGAAGGGAAGGAATTCTTGTCTAATTACCGTTCCGGACTGTACGGATATACTTATTTGGAATAAAATGGAGAAACTGACTGTAATAAAGGTGGGTGGCAAGATTGTAGAAGAGGAAGCCACCCTCTATAAGTTATTGGATGACTTTGCAGCCATCGAAGGCTACAAGGTCTTGGTACACGGAGGCGGACGCTCGGCCACGAAGCTCGCTGCCCAACTGGGTATTGAAAGTAAAATGGTGAATGGCCGCCGCATCACTGATGCCGAAACGCTGAAGGTGGTGACCATGGTGTATGGCGGACTGGTGAATAAGAATATCGTTGCCGGCTTGCAGGCGCGTGGTGTCAATGCACTGGGCTTGACGGGAGCCGATATGGATGTAATCCGTTCGGTAAAGCGTCCCGTGAAGGAGGTGGATTATGGGTTTGTGGGCGATGTGAAGCAGGTGAATGATGCTTTCTTGGCAGACCTCATTCATAAGGGTGTGGTTCCCGTGATGGCTCCGTTGACACACGATGGAGACGGGCACATGCTGAATACGAATGCCGACACTATTGCCGGAGAGACCGCCAAGGCTTTGGCAGGTTTGTTCGATGTAACTTTGGTGTTCTGCTTTGAAAAGAAGGGTGTGCTGCGCAGCGAAGACGATGATGACAGCGTGATTCCACAGATAACGCCGGAGGAATTTAAGCAATATGTAGCCGATGGAGTGATTCAAGGTGGCATGATTCCAAAATTGGAGAACTCTTTCGAGGCGTTGAATGCGGGTGTGTCCGAAGTCGTAATCACTTTAGCATCAGCCATCAACGGGAACAGTGGAACCCGTATCCGAAAATAATTCAAAAAAAAACGGCAATAGGCTGTAACTTTCTGAATACTTAACCGTCAATTTATTAGAGATGCAAGAACTCAGCTTTCGTAATGACATTCTCCCGCTGAAGGATAAGCTCTTTCGGTTAGCCCTGAGAATTACGTTCGATAGGGCAGAGGCAGAGGATGTTGTGCAGGAAACGCTGATAAGGGTTTGGAACAAGCGTGACGAGTGGTCGCAATTTGGTTCTATTGAGGCCTATTGCTTGACTGTGGCAAGAAATCTGGCGATAGACCGTAGCGAGCGAAAAGACTCCCGTACCGTGGAGCTGCTCCCCGAAATGGAGCAGGTCTCCGATGCATCGAGCCCTTACGAAAAGCTGGTGAATAAGGAACGAATGACGTTGATACACCGGCTGATGAACAAGCTTCCCGAAAAACAGCGGTTGATTATGCTGCTTAGGGATGTGGAAGGTAAGAGTTATAAAGAAATAGCAGCGGTCCTGAACTTGACCGAGGAGCAGGTAAAAGTGAACCTCTTCAGGGCGCGGCAAAAAGTAAAACAAACGTTTATTGATATAGAAGGTTATGGACTCTAAATATATAGAACAACTCTTGGAACGCTACTGGCAGTGCGAAACTTCTTTGGAAGAGGAAGCATGCCTGCGTGCTTTCTTTAGCGGTAACGATGTTCCCGGACACTTGCTTCGCTACAAGGACTTGTTCGTATATCAGCAGCTTCAGCAGGAAGTGCATTTGGGTGAGGATTTTGATGCCCGGGTGCTTGCCGAAGTGGAAGTTCCGGTGGTCAAGGCAAAGCGCATGACATTGACCGCACGTTTCATGCCGTTGTTCAAAGCCGCTGCAGTAGTGGCAGTGGTCCTTTCTATGGGGAATGTGATGCAACATTCATTTTTCTCGGATGTAGAGGAGGTGGCCGCAGCCGATACTATCGGTAAACAGATTTCCGCACCGTCGGTAGCTCTCTCGGGAGATGTGGTCGTGTCTCATGAGAAGCAGGTAATGGACAGCCTGCGCCGGGCGGACAAGGAACTGGAAATTAAGGAATAGATATTTTCATTTGCTTTTAAAATAACATTTTCATTTGCTTTAAACATAATAGTTAGTGTGCTTTATTAAAACAACTTGAGGCTGTGAAGTTTCAATTCTCTCAAAATCTTATAAAAACTAACTAAAATAGAAGGGACGCCGCGTGATGCAGTGTCCCTTTATTGTTCTTATGCGTTTGATAGGATGGAGATGGAAGGACATCCGTTCAATAAAAGGACGAAGAGCTTCCTCTCGGAAGCCCTTCACCATTTCGTTAATATATATTTCAGAGAGAATTCGGTTTAGGCTCAATTAATCTTAAAACCTATATTTCCTATTTAATCTATGTTTTCTATGTTAGAGTTTATACAGTCCTTTCTTGGGATAGTCCAGTTCCGGATTACCCTTGTAGCCTACACTGCCGCTTCCGCTGGTGCGTACTTTCAGGAAATCTGTGGCATGGCACTTGATGTCGCCTGAACCGGCAACACTGGCAGATGCTTTCTTGGCAACGAAATCGGAAGCAAGCAAATCACCCGAACCTGCCACGCTGTATTCAGCTTCTTGGGTACTGCCGCTCAGGATGGCGGTACCCGAACCGGCAACGGATGCTCTGGTGAAGTTGGCGGTTACGTTATTCAGCTTCATGTCGCCGGAGCCTGCAACGGATACTTGGAGGTCATTGCAAGTGATGTCGCTGCTGTTGATGTCTCCCGAGCCTGCGATGGAAATATCGAGGTCTGTGCAGGAGATGCTATTTCCACTGATGTCACCCGAACCTGCCACAGCGATTTTGAGGTTGTCCGTCTTCAGTCCGTTTTTCAGTTCCACGTCTCCATATCCAGCAAATCGACAATGTTGTCCGAGGTATATACTTCCACTGTCGGTTTCCCGGACTTCTGCGTGTAGGTCACGTCGGGGCTGCCGGCTACACTCAGCTTGGTGAAGTTGTCCACTTTTATGTCTTTGGTTACATAATTCTTGCTTGCCTTGACCGTCTTGCTGCCGAAGCCTCCGGAACGGTATGTGTGTTGTTGTGAACAAGCGGTTGTACTGAATGCCAATAAGGCGATTGCGATAAATGTTGTTAGAGCTTTCATATTCTTTTGTTTTTTGTGATTCAGTATTTATTAGTTAGACGTGATCTGCCTTGAAAAAGTTGCATATAAAAATGCTTTTTTCAAAGGACGCTCGGTCATCATACTTTAATCAATTATTGTGCCATAAGTGTAAAATGTTGATTATTAAAGGATAGTCGCTTTTGTGTAGTGTTCATTATCGGACACTCCGTCCGCTTTTGTCAGGTATTTGTTTGCGTTTTTGGACGATTCTTTGTTCATTTGCAAAGCCTCTTCCCGCCCCTTTCCTATGGGAGAGGCTTTGATTTATGACAGTAAACCGCATTATAGAAGATAAAGAGCTTGGTCCTTTGTTTGTCCGGGTCAATGCCCGGGCACGGCGTCTTACTTTCCGTACAAAGGAAGATGGAATTTACGTGACTGTGCCTCCCCGGACTTCTCTTGCCGAGGTAGAGAGTGCCATCGAGCAGCTTCGTCCGCGTCTGAAAGCTGCCAGACAGAAGCTGGTCAGAAAGCTGATTGATTTGGATTACCGCATTGATACGGAGTTCTTTAAACTGACGTTGGTCAGCGGACAACGGGAGCGGTTCTTGTCCCGTTCGGAATTGGGGGAAATGCAGATAATCTGTCCTCCTGATGCCGATTTCTCGGATGAGAAGTTGCAGGCTTGGCTGCGCAAGGTAATTGAGGAAGCTTTACGGCGAAATGCGAAAATTGTTCTTCCGCCCCGTCTGTATATGCTTTCCATGCAGCACAACCTTCCTTACAAGAGTGTGAAGATAAATTCCAGCAGCGGGCGTTGGGGAAGCTGTTCGGCACAAGGCAATATCAACCTTTCCTATTATCTGGTACTTCTTCCCAAGCATCTGATAGACTACGTGCTACTGCACGAACTGGCACATACCCGCGAGATGAATCACGGGGAGCGTTTCTGGGATTTGCTCGACCGGATGACTGATGGAAAGGCACAAGCATTGAGAGCGGAGCTTCGGAAATATCAAACGAAAATAAATGGTTAGAGATTAGTATGGGTGTATCACGGTAAGTAGTTCCTTGTTTTACAGACAGTGATACTGCAAAACCACTGCATACCTCTTGCACTGTCACTGCACTCCTTTTGCAGTGCTGCTGCAACACCTTTGCAGTGACACTGCAACTGTTTTGCAGTAACGCTGCAAAAGGTATGCAGTATCGCTGCAGTGTCACTGCAGGAGTTGTGTAATGTCTTTGCAGTGTCACTGCAAAAGTTATGTGATGTCTTTGCAGTGGCTGTTGGTAAGCCAGGAAACAGCTTGTCGACTCCGAAATATGAGAGCAAAATGCCTCACGACTTTTTATCCCTAATTTTTTGCCAACTGCTTTACCTCTTCCCCTTCCTTCTCGAACCGGTATTCTCCTCCTTTTTCGCTTAGCTCAAATAAGGAAAGCTTTTCAGTTGCATTGTTTACAATCATGAGTGCGTTTTGCTCGGCAAAGCGTTTCACTTCGATGGTGAAAGGTTCTTCTGCAATGGTACGGTTCACCAGCAGGCTGTCGTTGATGAATATGGAAGTGGAATCTCCGGCAAATCCTTTCGTCAGTGTGATGGTGTATGTCTCAATGAAGTTGCGTTCTCCTTCTTTTCGTTGTTGCAGCCTCATGCTCATGTAGACAAAGATGACAACTACAAAAATCACGGCGAAAGCAAGGATGCCGTTTCCTATCATAAATTGTTTGTTGGTGTTCAGTCGGTGTGCCATGGATAAAAAGGTTTTTTAAGAATGGTACAAATGTAATGAATAAATTTGAACCGACCGGCTTTTTACTTGCTGTATTCGCTCGGACTCACACCGAACTGTTTCTTGAAGCTTGTCGAGAAATGGGACAGCGTACTGAATCCCGTCATGTCCGCTATCTCTGAAATAGTGTATTTTCCTTCTTTGAGCAATTCGGCGGCACGGTTCAGCTTGTAGGTCTTGAAGAATACGCTGGGGTTCTCACCCGTCAGCCCCTTTACCTTATAATAGAACTTGGTACGGGAGATTTTCAGTAGCTCGGTCATGCGTGCCACGTCCAGCTCCGGATTGGAGAGTTCGTTCTCCATCAGGTGGTAAAGCTCGGTCATGAAAGTGTTGTCTTGCGGCGAAAGCACATTTCCCTCAATCTTATCCGTTTGGGTGGACTGGCTCAGGAGGCTGCGCACTTTCTCGCGGTTTTTCAGTTGGGATTTGATAAGCGCCAACAGGTAGTTGGGCTCGAAAGGTTTCGTCACGTAGGCATCTGCACCGGTATTCAGACCTTCCACCTGATTCTCTACAGTAGCTTTGGCCGTTACCAGTATCACGGGGATGTGGCATAGTTGCAAGTCCTCTTTTATCTGGCGACAGAGGTCGTAACCGTTTCTTCCGGGCATCACTACATCACTCAGTACGAGGTCGGGTGCTTCTTCGTTCATGGCTTTGAAGGCGCTGTCGGCATCGAAGCGGCAGACGATTTTGTAGATGGGAGAAAGCAGGGCCTTCAGGTAGTGGGCCACTTCCGTATCGTCGTCTACTACCAGAAGAGTTTGCTTTTGCTGCCGGATGCTCTCTGTATTTTCCAGTTGATATTGTTCTTCCGTTTGTATCGGAAATGCCTTGTTCTGTTCCTCTTCGGGGAGAGTGCATTCTTCGGGGGTATAAGAGAGATCATTCACCGGTAGCAGTAGGGTGAAGACGGCTCCGTTTCCTTCGGTACGGTTGCCGGCTTTCAGATAGCCATGATGCAGCAGCGCCAGGCTACGGGCATAGTACAGACCGATACCGGTTCCCCAGTTATAGGTACCTTTGGATTGATTGTCCAGTTGGTAATAGCGTTCGAATACTTTCTCCAACTGTTCCTCGGGGATTCCGTGGCCACTGTCTGCCACGGCAACTTTGACGTACTGTGTGTCGATGTCTTTGTCCGTCAGCGTAAAGAGGCGTGCAGCCTCTTCGCGGGTAATGACGTCGAAGCACAGTTCCACTTTTCCGCCGTTCGGAGTGAACTTCAAGGCGTTTGAAAGCAGGTTTCCTACAATCTTGTCCAGCTTGTCCACGTCCAGCCACATGAGGAAAGTATCCTCCAGGCCATAAGTGTTCAGTGCGATGCCTTTTTCGTTGGCGTTGATGCGGAAAATGTCTACAAAACGTTGCAGTTGCGAGATGATGTCGGTCCGTTTCACCCGCAGTTTTAGGGTGTCATTCTCCAGCTTGTTGAAGTCCATCAGCTGGTTCACCAGACGGAGCATGCGCCCCACACTGCGTTGTACAATGTAGAGTAGCTGCTTGTTCTCTCCCTCTATCTTGGGGCTTTCGCAAAGTTGTGTCACCGGACCCGAAATCATGGTGAGTGGGGTGCGGAACTCGTGCGAGATGTTGGCAAAGAAACTCATGTTCATACGGTTCACCCGTTGTTCCTGGTCCTTCTCCAGTTTGGCGCGTCGGGCGGTTTCTTTTTCCTGCTTAATGCGTAGCCAGGCACGGATGAAGATACCGATGATGGCGGCGGCAATGAGCAGATAGGTGCACCATGCCCACCACGTTTGCCAAGGGGCGGGCTTTACGATGACGCGTATGGAATTCTCCCTTTCTACAATGCTCTTGTCGTTATTGGTTATTTTAACTTTGAAGGTGTAGGTACCGGCAGGCAGATTGGCATAGTAGGCCTCGCGGTTGTTGCGGGCATCAATCCAATATTTGTCGAAACCGTCCATCTTGTAATAATAATGTACGCGTTCGTATTCGCAGTAGTCCAGTGCGGCAAAGGAGATGCTGAAACCATTCTGATTGTGGTCCAGGCAGATGTCCGGTCGGTAGGAGAGGTGCTTGTCTATACTTTCGCTGTCTTGTGGGCGTGCCAACCGGTTGTGTATCTTCAAATCTTCGAAGAGCAGTGGAATTTCCCGTTTGGTACTTACGTCCATAGGGTTGAAGAAAGTCAGCCCGTGCGTACCGCCAAAAACAAGTGTCCCGTCGGGCAGGCGGCATGAAGAACGGTCGTAAAACTGATTGCCGCCTATGCCGTCGGCGGCATAGTAGTTGGTAAATTTCCCTACGGTGCGGTCATATTTGCCCAGCCCGTATTGTGTGCCTGCCCATATATTGCCTTGTGCATCTTCCTCAATGCAAGAGATGTCCCGGCAGGGTGTACCCTCTATGGTCTCGATTTTTCCGGTGGCGGCAGAATAGTGCAGTAGTCCGTTGCTGACGGTCCCAATCCATACATCTCCACGACTGTCTTCGAAGATGTCGGTAGGGATGAATACTGAACGTTGGATACAAGCTTGCCAGTCGGTGTTCTCGAATGGTACTTCAGCGCTTTCCCAATTGTCGGGATTGATTTGCATGACTGGGTTCATGAAGGCAGTGGTCCACATCTTTCCGTTGTTGCGTGGAAGGAGTCCGGGTATGAAGGTTCCCGTCCAGGAAAATACTTTTGTTTGGACAAATTCTTTTTCTTTACGCTTTTTGGCATAAAGTTTAGGGCTGTATGTACCCACCCAAATTGTTCCACAACGATCTTGTGCAAACGACAGTGGTAGGAAGATGTCATGAATAGACTCTGTCTTCAGTATGCCGTTTTTATAGCTGCATTTCATCACCTTGCTCGCATAGAGGGCCGCCAGCCAGATGTAGCCCTCGTCATCTACGAATACGCGTGTGATGTCCGGTTTGTCGGTAGCGCTTTTTCCCGGAAGTCTAGCCGAGTCCACTTCTTTCACTTCGTGGCTGTCCATGTTGTAAACGTACAGCCCGTCTATCATGGTGGCCATCCAGAGATTTCGCTCCTTGTCCACTGCCACGGACAGCACTGACTTTCGGTTCAGGTATGAGCTGAGATGATTATTGGTGTTGAAACGTTCTTTATAGTTGTAACGCACGACATAGCCTTGGTCTACAGAGCCTATCCACAGGTTTTTCTGTGAGTCGGTAAACATGGTGCTTATCTTGAAGTGAGGCACTTCGAAGGGAAAACCGTTTTCGCTCTGATGTATCACGTATCCTTCCACGTAGTTGTAGAGAAACATTCCTTGTTGGTCGGTATTCAGCAGCAGGCTGTTGCTGCCGTAAGGGTGGATGTAGTTGACGTTGGCATGCAGCAGCAACGGATGGCTCCGAAGGGCTTGGGGTGTTTCCTTGAATTTGTGCGTATGTGTGTCGAACAATGTTATCTGGCGGTTTCCCGCCAGCCATAGGATTCCGTTGGTGTGCATGAAGAAGTGGGTGGGAAAAATGCCTTGCATTGGAATGGAGTCTTCCAGCGCTAGTGTGGAGGAGTTGTAGCGGCGCAGAGACAGTGGGGTCACTGCCCACAGTTTGTTGCTCTGGTCTATGAAGCAGCGGTTGTTGAAGGTATAGTTTGGGTCAAATATCTTGATGGGTACGTCAAATTTGTGTGTTTGTGGATTATATACGGCAAGGTTGTGCATCATGTTCAGAAAAATCTTTCCGTCTTTGTTCTCGAGTATTTGGATGCCGTTTTTATTGGGGAAGTCCAGTGGGATATTTTGGAAATTATCTTTGTCTGTGTATAGGCTGGTTCCATTTACGGTGACTACCCACAACCGGCCTTGTGAATCACGGAAGAGGTCGTTGATTTGATTATCAGGTATATCCAGCGAGTCATCCGTACAGTAATACTGATGATATTCGTGTACATTATATTTGTTTACCCCTCGTGAAGTTCCTATCCAAATGTGTCCTTGTGCATCTTCGGCAAAGGCGGTGACCTTCTGATTGGAGAGGTCATTGGTGATGACGGGGCTTTCGATGCTGCCTTCCGGTGCGGGCTTTGTGTCCGACGGGTTGCATGCGGTGATTAAACACAATAGAAGTAAGTATTTAATGTATTTCATAATATATAGTGTAGACTAAAAGCATTGGCATGTCATCCATTTGTTTTGTTCAACGAATCTCTGCATTACGATGCGAAAATACTCATAAAAATTGAGAGAGAGACTGCCGGAGAGCATGTTTTGAACAAATCTGCAAACATTTGAACATTGGAGAAAGCTGTTTTGAACATCGGGGAAAGCCGTTTGGATAACGTAGAAAATCCTTCTGGGGAGAATGTGCTAATATTGCAATCATAAAAACATAAAACTAATACATAATATGAAAAAGCAATTCTTGTCAGTGTTAGCATTCTCCGCCATCCTACTTTCCTCGTGCGGAGGGACAGCTAAAATAGAGAAAGCATCTGCTTGTGGGCAGAAGGGGGAGATAACGGCTTCCTCTACGGTTGCTGTTGCCGAAACCGAATCGGGCAAAGTAGCCGGATATGTGGAGAACGGTATCTATATATATAAAGGTATCCCGTATGCCAAAGCCGAACGTTTTATGCCGCCTGTAGCAGTTGACAAATGGGAAGGTGTCCGTAGCAGTCGTGCCTACGGCCCTACTTGTCCGCAAGGCAAGCGTATGGGATGGTACAGCGACGAGCAGGCGTTTGCCTTCAACTGGGATGACGGTTATCCCGATGAGAACTGTTTGCGAGTGAATATCTGGACTCCGGGACTGAAAGACGGGAAGAAACGCCCCGTCATGGTGTGGCTGCATGGTGGAGGTTATTCCGCCGGCAGTGGTCAGGAGCTTCCCTCGTATGACGGAACAAATCTGGCAAAGAAAGGGGATGCAGTGGTTGTGACGCTGAATCATCGTCTCAACGTCCTGGGTTTTCTCGACCTTTCCGCCTATGGCGATAAATATGCAAAATCGGGCAATGCCGGACTGCTTGATCTGGTGGCGGCACTGCAATGGGTGAATAAGAATATAGAATCCTTCGGTGGAGATGCTCGGAATGTTACCATTTTCGGTCAATCCGGTGGAGGAGGCAAGGTCTCTACGCTACTTGCCACGCCATCGGCGAGAGGCTTGTTCCATAAAGCCATTGTACAAAGCGGATCTATGCTTCGCACGATGGAGCAAAAGTATTCTCGTCGCATTGGCAGTGCCGTGATGGAAGAACTTGGTCTGAAGGCTTCGCAGATAGACGAACTCTGCAAGATGCCGTATGACAAGGTGCTTGCCGCCGGTGACAAGGCGATAGCCAAAGTGCGTGCAGAGGCAGAGAAGGAGGGGGTGTCTTCCTTCATTTTTGGCTGGGCGCCTACGGTGGACGGCGATGTGCTGCCCGTACAGCCTTTCGACCCTCAAGCTCCAGCACAAAGCAAGGGCATTCCGGTAATGATTGGCACTACTCTGCACGAATTTACCATGAGTACTTATGTCCCCGCTTTCCGTACCATTACCAAAGAAAAAGCGGTGGAATTCCTGCAAAAGAAATACGGCGAACGTACGGACGAGTTCCTTACCGCTTTCGAGAAAGCCTACCCCGGCTATCAGCCTAAAGATTTGGTGGATGTGGACTTCGTGTTCCGTCCCGGTGCTGTGGAGCAGGCTAAACTGAAAGCTGCGCAGCAGGGTGCTCCGGTCTATATGTACATGTTCGCATGGGAATCGCCCGTACTTGACGGCATGTTTCGCAGCACGCACTGCATGGACATTCCCTTTGCCTTCAACAATGTAGTGCGCCACGCTTCCATGACCGGGGGTGGCGCTGAAGCACAAGCTTTGGGCGAAAAGATGAGCAGCGCGTGGTTGAACTTTGCCCGTACGGGCAATCCCAATGCCGAAGGGTTACCCGAGTGGGAACCTTATACCGCAGAAAAGGGAGCAACGATGATTTTCAATAACGATTGCCAAGTGAAGTATAACCATGACAAGGAACTGCTGGAGGTAGTGATGGCATTTCCTACACGTGGGTTCTGACACTTTCTTAAGAAACCTTTTATTATTAACATAAATCTAATTTAATCAAATGAAACAAAATCTGAAGCAAACAGCTCGGAAGAGACTTGCAGCTATGGCACTCTTCCTATTGATCTGTCTTCCTTTCAGTCTGGCACAAGCCCAGACAGTAAAGGTGAACGGTAGAGTTACTGATGACCTGAACGAGCCGATGATTGGCGTGAGTATCTTTGAGAAAGGCACTACCAACGGTGTCATTACGGATATGGACGGCAACTACTCTTTGTCTGTAAAAGAAGGAGCGACGATTGTCTATTCCTACATCGGCTACCTGACACAAGAAAAGAAAGCAGTGGCAGGAGTAATGAATGTGATATTGAAAGAAGACACTAAAACGCTGGATGAAGTGGTGGTGGTAGGTTACGGCGTGCAGAAGAAAAGTTCACTGACCGGTGCCGTATCTTCGGTAAAATCAGAAGATATGGAAGCACGTACCATTACCCGTGCTGAGCAGGCATTGCAGGGTAAGACTGCCGGTGTGCAGGTGCTCAGTGCATCGGCCAAACCGGGTGCTTCTCCGCAGGTACGTATCCGTGGAATAAGCTCTAACGGTTCTTGTGACCCGTTGTATGTAGTGGATGGACGTATTGCCAGCGATATTGGTGGTATCGACCCTAATGACATTGAGTCTATGGAAGTTTTGAAGGATGGTGCTTCTGCAGCTATCTATGGCGCTGCTGCCGGTAACGGTGTAGTATTGATTACTACGAAGAAAGGAAAAGGAAACGGTAAAATCACATACGATTTTCAATATACTTCACAGAGTTTGGGTAAAGTACCCGAAGTAATGAATGCTGCGCAGTACAAGGAATTCTTCTTGGAAAACAAGAAGCTTACCCAGAGTGCTTTTGATACCTATTGGGATGGAAAAACCGATACGGATTGGGTCGATGAGGCTTTTGAAAACAGTTCGATGGTACGTCATAATGTGACTTTCCAAGGTGGTAGCGACAGAGGTTCTTTCTATCTGTCATTGTCCCACCTTGATAACGACGGTATGATTGTCGGCAATGCCGATACTTATGAACGACTCACGGGAATGGTAAATGCCAGCTGGAAAATCAAACCTTGGCTGGAGGTAGGTACCAATAATCAGATTGAGCACTACAAAACTCAGTCCGTAGCCGAGGGCAATGAGTATGGTAGCATGATGCTTTCTGTATTACAATTAGACCCTCTGACCAAGCCTCTTTATCCTATTGATGACTTGCCGTTGAATATGGCTACCATCTATAAGGATCATAAGAATATGTTGGGCGATGGAAACGGCAACCTTTATGGTGTATCAGCTTTCACTGGCAATGCCGAAGCTATCAATCCTTTTGCCATGCGTGACAACTCTTATACCAAGAACAGAGGCTTTAATATCAATGGTTCTACTTATTTGAATTTTATGCCTATCAAGGGGCTTACCGTTACTTCTCGTCTTTCTTATCGTTTGGCTTCAACTTCCTCTTATGGCGTGGGGCAATCTTATTACTATACTGACAAGGCTAAACGTGATTGGGTGGAGGTTTCGGCTTCGGATTATAGCCCAACCTATTATCAGTGGGAGAACTTTTTGAACTACACCCGTTCTTTTGGCAAACACAACGCAACATTGATGTTGGGAACTTCTTATAGTCAGAGCCGTTCTTATGGCGTTAGCGGAAGTAAGAAGGGATATAATGAAGATACTACAGATATGTGGGGAAATGTGATTAACAGAGTTTCGCATTTGGGTTTCTTGCAGAATGATCCTAATTTCTTCTACTTTGCCTATGCTACATCTGATGCTGTAAAGGATGTAAGTGGTGGTGAGCCTACCTATACTCGTAAATTATCTTACTTCGGACGTTTGAATTATGACTATGCCGGAAAGTACATGGCTCAGTTCTCACTGCGTGCCGATGCTGCTGACCTCTCTGTGTTGCCAAAGAACAAACGTTGGGGCTATTTCCCGGCAGTTTCTTTGGGTTGGGTTCTTTCGGAGGAAAATTTTATGAAAGGAACTGAAGACTGGCTGTCACAATTAAAGCTCCGTGCCAGTTGGGGACAGAATGGTTCTACTGCATCATTGGGCGGTTATAAATGGAATGTATCAATTGGTGCTACCGGGCATTTGGCTGTAGGTGATAATAATAATTTCTCTTACATCAATGGTTATGCTCCGTCTGCTACCGGTAATGACGGACTTAAATGGGAAACTTCTGAACAAACCAATATAGGTATTGATGCCCGTTTCTTGAATAGCCGTTTGACTGTTACAGCCGATTATTTCCATAAAAACACAAAAGACCTGATTGTTTCGGGTATTAAGGCTTCAACTGTAGTAGGTAACAGTTTCTCGCCAGTTAATGCCGGTAATATTACGAACAAGGGGTTTGAATTGGAACTGGGATGGCAAGACCGTATTGGTGACTTTGCTTATGGTGTCCGTGCCAACGTTGCTACATTGAAGAATAAAGTGACCAAGATGCATGAGTCTTTATCAAGTATTGATGGGGCTACTTATGTGACTTATGGAGCCATTACCCGTTTTGAGGTAGGTAAGCCTGCGTGGTATTTTTATGGTTATGATTTCATGGGTGTGGATTCAAAAACCGGTGAGCCAATCTTTAGAGATATTGATGGTGTAGAAGGTATTACGGATAATGATAAGACAGAAATTGGTAAGGGAATTGCCGACTATACTTATGGTATTACCTTGAATGCAGCTTGGAAGGGATTTGATTTTATCTTGTTTGGTACGGGTTCTCAAGGTAACGATGTATTCTGTGGCTTGAACCGTGTGGATTACAATTTGAATCAGCTGACTTATTTTACAAAAAACCGCTGGACAGAAAGCAATCGCAATGGGAAGACTCCTGCATCAGGCGCTACAGATTATACCAAGTATCTGACTTCTTCCGGCTGTGTATTTGACGGCTCTTATTTCAAGATTAAGCAAATTCAGTTGGGTTATTCTTTCCCGAAGCAACTGATTAAGAAGGTAGCAATTGAAAATCTACGTATATATGGCTCACTTGAGGACTTCTTTACTTTTACAGACTATCCTGGTTTTGACCCTGAAGTTACCGGTGTCGGAAATTCATTAGGTGTGGATAAAGGTAGTTATCCTAATTCAAAGAAGGTTGTTCTTGGTTTGAGTGTGACATTCTGATTTTTATGAACTTATTAAAATGAAAAACATATGAAATTAAGATATTCTTTAATGCTCGGAGCGCTCCTTATATTGGCTGGCACTTCGTGTGAAGACAAATTGGATATACCTCAAAAAGGTGTATTGGACTTTTCCACTTATTATAAAACTGACGAACAAGCTCAAGCAGCGGCTGATGCGCTTTATATACAACTCAAGGGTACATACTATAACTATACGATGATGAAGAATGCCCTTTCGGACGATGTTTGGGCAGGTGGTGGTGGTCGTAATGACAATGCAGAGCTGGAAGGCTGTAATGAATATTCATTTGGCTCAGACCAAAGTTTTATCGGAGGCGTATGGGAAAGCTACTATCAGCTTATTTATAAGGCGAATGTGATTCTGGGACGTGTTGAGCCTGATACTGATTTGAAGAAGAAGGCTTGTGCTGAAGCCAAGTTCTTCCGTGCTTTTGCTTATTTTGATTTAGTTTCTATGTGGGGTGATGTACCATTGGTAGACCATGAACTTGATAAATCCGAATATCAGTTGGCTCGTTCGCCTAAGGCTGATATTTGGGCGTTGATAGAGCGGGACCTGACTGAAGCTATCAATTCAGGACTCTTGGAGGAAAAGAAGAGTGTAGATGATAAAACGACATGGCGTGTTACCAAGCAGTTGGCACAAGCTATATTGGGTAAAGCTTATTTATGGCAAGAAAAATTCCATGAAGCTGCTGTTGTCTTGAATGAGGTTAGAGCTAGCAGTAAGTATAAACTTTATGATGGAAATTATGAGGATATCTTGACCTACAAGGCTGAGTATAATTGTGAAAGTATGCTCGAAAGTAACCGTATTTTTGATGCAAGTAATTCCATGGATGAGTTCAGTTTCTTTGAGGTGATGAATCATTGGCGCACTGATAAGTTGGATATGTCTGGCTCTAACAATCAGTTTAATGGTACCGGATGGGGATTTATGGTTCCTCAGAAAAAGTTGTATGATGCATTTGTTCAGGAAGAGGGTGTAGATGGTTATCGGTTGAATCAGACAATGAAAACCTATGACCAAATTTCTCAATTGGGTGTCAAGGTTGCCAAAGGGCAGAGTTTGATTAATGAAGGTTATTTCATGTGGAAGCGTCGCTTCTCGAATGTAGAATCTCCTGCTGGTTTTTGGTGTTCATATAATAACTATCGTTGGATGCGTTATGCTGAAGTCTTGTTACTGGCAGCTGAAGCAAACCTGAAGGATGGCAATCAATCCGAAGCTGATGCTTGCTTGAATGAGGTGCGTCAGCGTGCAAGATTGGATGCAAAGACGGCTACCTTGGATGCCATTAAATTGGAAAAGAGACTGGAACTCTGTTCTGAATATACCCGTTATCAGGATATTATCCGTTGGAAAGATGCGGAGGCTTTGCTTAAGGATCAGGGTGAAAGAACACCTATCTTGTCAAATAAGGCAGGAAAAGATGAGCCGGATAATGTAGCGGTAGAATACATTCAGTATAACAAGGATAAAACGCGTTATGGTTTCAAGGAAAGACATTATTTGTTGCCTATTCCGGCAAAGGAGATCCGTTTGAATCCAAATATGGAACAAAATGCAGGTTGGTAAAGCGTATAAAGAATCAAAATCTAACTTCGTCATCTGATGCAGATAGACAAAATTAGATTTTTCTAACTGATTAATTGTTTGTAGAAGAAGTCCCCCGTGGGAATCAGCTAATTGTACGGGGGCTTCTTTTGTGGCTTTTTAAATATAATATATATGAGAAGATTGTCAATTACTTTATTTTCACTCTGTCTGGCATCTGCTTTGACTGCACAGGTGACCGGTTCGAATCAGTCAGTCAGACTGCGTGCCGACAATGTCGACGAAGTGGTCAGTGCCATGACCCTCGAAGAGAAGGTACACCTCGTCATCGGTTGTGGAATGTCGATGGGAAGTGATACCAAGTTTCCAGGAACAGCGGGACGTACTTACGACATTCCCCGACTGGGTATCCCTTCCGCCTATCTTGCCGACGGACCGCACCGGTTGGCGATGGCTGCCAAGCGGGAATTCGACAGCCGTACTTATCATGCTACGGAATTCCCTTCCAGCACCACGGTGGCAGCTACTTTCAATCCGGATGCAGCCCATAAGGTGGGACGTACTTTGGGTATGGAAGTGAAGGATTATGGTTTGGATGTGTTGCTGGCACCGGGTGTCAACCTGATGCGAAATGTGCTTTGTGGACGTAACCATGAATATTATTCGGAAGATCCGGTGTTGGCTGGTAAAATGGCTGCTGCCTATATCAACGGAGTCCAGAGCCGGGGGACAGGTACCTGCCTGAAACACTTTGCCGTGAACAACCAGGAGACCAACCGCAATAACAACGATTCTCATCTGACACAGCGCCCCTTGCGCGAGCTGTATTTGAAGTGCTTCGAGATTGCTGTCAAAGAGTCTCAGCCCTGGAGCGTGATGACCGCCTACAATAAGGTGAACGGCAAATATACCTGCGAGGACCGCGAACTGACAGAGGACATCCTCCGCGACGAATGGGGATTCAAGGGACTGGTGATGTCCGACTGGAATGCCGGAAAAGATGCCGTGACCTCCATCGTAGCAGGAAACGACATGCTGCAACCGGGGCAAGACCGCCAGTATAAAGCTATTTTGGAAGCCGTAGAGAACGGTACACTGGATTTGGCACTCCTCGACCGCAGCGTGAAGCGTGTGCTGGAGTTTGTGGTCAAGAGCCATACCTTTGCCGGCTACGAGTATCCCAATAAAACCGATTTGGAGGCTCATGCGCAAGTAGACCGTGAGATAGGTGCGGAAGGTATCGTGCTGCTGGATAACAAGCAGGCGCTACCCATGGCTGCCGGCATCAAAAAAGTGGCCCTTTATGGAACTACTTCCTATGACATGGTTCCTGCCGGCATGGGCTTTGGCAGTACGGGCATCGGCTATTACACGGTTTCTATGGTAGAAGGTTTGCGCAATGCGGGTTACATCGTGGACAAAGAATTGCTGAATCGCTACAAGAAGCATATGGCGGACGAGCAGAAACGGCTTTTTCCTCACGGAAAACCGCCTTTCGCCTTTACTCCGCTGCCCCGTGCCGAGGAGTTCCTGCCCACTGCCGAGGAACTGGCTGCACAAGTGAAGGCCAACGACATTGCCGTGCTTACGCTGGGGCGTGTCAGTGGCGAGGGCTGTGACCGCCGTGTGGAAGATTTCCTCCTGAAGGAGAACGAATTGGCTCTGATTAAGCAAGTGTCTGCCGCTTATCATGCTGCAGGCAAGAAACTGGTGGTGGTTCTCAACATCTGCAGCCCGGTGGAGACTGCTTCTTGGAAGGGACTGGCAGATGCAGTGGTTTGTGCCTTCCAGCCGGGACAAGAGGTGGGTAATTGTATCACGGACATCCTGACCGGAAAGGTGAATCCTTCGGGCAAGTTACCCATGACGTTTGCCGTGAAATATGGCGATGCGCCGTCGGATGCTAACTTCCCTTTTGATTACGAGTTCAAGATGCCGTCGTTTGCTATGGGTACCGGCATGAACTTCAAGTCCGAAAAGAAAGAGGAGAAACCGAAGGAACCGGAGAAAAATGTGGATTTCACCAACTATGAAGAGGGAATCTATGTGGGTTATCGCTATTTCGACACTTTCGGTAAAGAGGTTTCCTATCCGTTCGGTCATGGTTTGAGCTATACTGCTTTTGACTATGCGGTAGAGAACGCCAAAATGGATGCCGATCGCTGTGAGTTGAAAGTGAGCGTGAAGAACATCGGCAAGGTGGCAGGGCGTGAAGCTGTACAACTCTATGTGAAAGCTCCGAATGGGGGACTTGACAAGCCTGCCAAGGAGTTGAAGGCCTTCGGCAAAACTGCCTTGCTCCAGCCGGGCGAGAGCCAGACACTGATTCTGACTTGGAACGTGATGGACATGGCTTCCTTTAATGAGAAAAACAGCTCTTGGGAGTTGGCTAAGGGTGAATATCAGTGGATGGTTGCCGCATCTTCGGCCGATGTGCGTTGCACAGCGGTACAGAGGGTGACAAAGGCACGCAAGCAGAAAGTGCATGATGCCATGCGGGCGCAAGTGCCTGTGGCTGTGTATCCGATGGGAGAGAGATGAGGGGGATATGCGTGAAAAAACTGATATATATCAATTAGTTTTAGAGTGGAAAACGCTTATTTTGTAGTACATTTTTAAATCGATACCATGAAAAGATTGATACTCTCTCTTTTTGCCGTCTGCTTGCTGTGGATGGCAAATGCACAAAATCCTGCATGGGGACCGCAAAGCAAGGTAGTGACCGACAGCATCTACAGCCAGGTATTGAAAGCACACCGTGCCTACACCATCTATCTGCCGCAAAGCTATAGCAATGAAACGGATAGGAAATATCCTATCCTCTATTTGCTGCACGGCATGTCGGGGGTGAATACCAGTTGGTTTACAGACCAACGTGTGAAGGACGTGATGGACCAGTTGGTGGCATCGGGCGAGGCTTGCGAGATGATTATCGTCAGCCCCAATGCAGGAGGCAATCCGGCTACTTGCTGGAACGGCTACTTCAACATGCCGGGTTGGGCTTACGAAGATTTCTTCTATAAGGAGTTCCTTCCTTATATAGAGAAGACTTACCGGGTGAAAGGTGATAAGCGGCATCGTGCCATTGCCGGACTTTCTATGGGCGGAGGTGGAACGGCAAGCTATGCACAGCGCTATCCGGATATGTATTGTGCTGCTTATGCTATGAGTGCTTTGATGAACATCCCCGTTAGTGGTGAGGAGGTGGGAAGAGACCCCGACCCCACAAACAAGATGGCTGTACTGACGCGTTCTGTGCAGGAGCATAGTTGCATCAGGTATGTGGCTGAGGCAGATGTTGCGCGTAAGGCACAGCTTCGTACTGTACAGTGGTTTGTGGATTGCGGAGACGATGACTTTCTGCTGGACCGTAATATAGAGTTTTTCCAGGCGATGCGTAATGCCGGTATCCCTTGCCAGTTCCGTGTGCGGGATGGCGGACATACCAGCGAATATTGGCATTCGGCACTTTATATGTGCCTGCCTTTTGTAAGTCGCTGCTTTGCTAAATAACAAGAAGCTAATTCATTTAATATAAGAAATTATGAAAAGATTATTAAGTTTGGCAGCGATGCTGCTGGTCTGCTGTGTCACCCTTTTTGCACAGCAAGCTCTTTGGGGAGGTGCGGCAGTTGTCTCTCCTGATATTCATGACGACAACACGGTTACTTTTCGCTTGAAAGCTCCTAAGGCTGTAAGGGTGCAGATTACCGGTGATTTTCTGCCTCCACAAACTATTAAGACTCCTCGTGGCGATTATGATGCACCGGGCATTGCCGATTTGACAGAGGGGAAGGATGGCGTTTGGGAATTTACTACTCCCGAACCATTGAAGCCGGAACTTTATGGATACTCCTTTATTGTGGACGGATTGAGAATGATGGACCCGAGCAATGTTTACATGATTCGGGATGTGGCTACCGTGACCAATGTATTTATCATCGGTGGTGACCGTGCCGATTTGTATAAAGTGAATAAGGTACCCCATGGAACGGTAAGTCGCATGTGGTACAATAGTCCTTCGCTGGGAATGGACCGCCGTCTGACGATTTACACTCCGGCTGGTTATGAAACCAGCGGCAAGCGTTATCCGGTATTTTATCTGCTTCATGGAGCAGGTGGTGATGAGGAAGCTTGGATTGCTCTTGGCCGTACTTCGCAGATATTGGATAATCTCATTGCACAAGGCAAGGCTAAACCTATGATTGTGGTGATGACTAACGGCAATGCTTGGCAAGATGCTGCTGCAGGTGAATCTCCCAAGGGTTTTGTTGCCCCCTCCATGCGTCCCGACGAAAGAGCGAAGGTGGCGGAAGGTGCTTTTGAACTCTCGTTCCCCGAAATCGTGAAGTTCGTGGAGAAGAATTTCCGCACTCTTGCCAATAAGAAGAACCGTGCCATTGCCGGGCTTTCTATGGGTAGTTTCCACTCTTGCAATATTTCCAAGTATTACCCGGACATGTTCGACTATGTAGGTCTTTTCTCCGGTGCAAGTACCGGAAACGATAAATCGACTTGTCCGGTCTATACCGACTTCGAAGGTAAGCTGAAGACTCAGTTTGCCAAGAAACCGGCTCTTTACTTCATCGCATGCGGCAAGACGGACTTTGTTTATAAAGGTGTGGCCGATTTTCGCAAGTTGCTTGACGACAATGGTTATAAGTACGAGTATCTTGAAACGGGCGAGGGACATATCTGGAGGAACTGGCGAATCTATCTGACGGAGTTCGCGCCGAAGTTGTTCAAATAAGAGGATTTGGTATAACTAATTTAATAACAAAATAACATACGTATCATGAAAAGAATTTCTATTTTGTCAGCTCTGTTGCTGATGTGTGCGATGACTTTCGCGCAACAAGCTCTCTGGGGAGGCGCTCCCGTGGTCTCACCTGAGATACACGACAACAATACAGTAACTTTCCGCTTGAAGGCGCCGAAAGCCGTAAAGGTGCAAGTAACCGGCGACTTCCTGCCTACGCAGAAAATCAAGACTCCTTTTGGTGAGTTTGATGGTCCGGGTGTGGCAGATTTGAAAGAGAACAAGGACGGTGTGTGGGAATTCACTACTCCCGAACCGCTGAAACCGGAACTCTACAGCTACACTTTCCTGGTAGACGGACTGAAGATTAACGACCCTGCCAACGTCTATATGATTCGAGACGTGGCAAGCGTGACGAATGTATTCATCATCGGTGGTGACGAGCGCATCGACCTTTACAAAGTGAATAAAGTTCCTCATGGAACGGTATCTAAGGTATGGTACAACAGCCCTACGCTGGGTATGGACCGCCGTCTGACTGTCTATACGCCTGCCGGATATGAGACAAGCGGCAAGCGCTATCCTGTCTTCTACCTGCTGCACGGCATGGGTGGCGACGAGAACGCATGGAGCGAACTGGGACGTACGGCACAGATTCTGGATAACCTCATCGCCCAAGGCAAGGCCAAGCCGATGATTGTAGTAATGACCAACGGCAATGCCGCATTGGAGGCTGCTCCGGGTGAATCGTCACTGGGTTTTGCCGCTCCCAGCATGAATCTGCCCAAGACGATGGAAGGCTCTTTTGAGACTGCTTTCCCCGACGTGGTGAAGTTCATTGATAAGACTTACCGTACGCAGGCCAACAAGAAGGGGCGTGCCATTGCCGGATTGTCTATGGGCGGTTACCACTCCATGCACATCTCCAAGCAATATCCGGATATGTTCGACTATGTAGGGCTGTTCTCGGCAGCCATCATGCCCAACAAAGATGTGAAGTCTCCGATTTATGACAACCTTGAAGCCAAACTGAAAACCCAGTTTGCCAAGAAACCGGCACTCTATTACATTGCTATCGGTAATAAAGACTTCTTGTTCCAAGCCAACAGCGACTACCGCAAGATGTTGGACGAGAAGGGTTACAAATATGAATATTATGAAACCGGAGAAGGTCATATCTGGAAGAACTGGCGTATTTACCTGACAGAATTCGCACCGAAGATATTTAAATAAGATTATGAAGAAGAATATCATATCCATGGCAGCAGCAATGGCTGTTTTGTCAGCTTGCGGACCGGGTGTGCCGCAGCTTGGAAAGTCCTCTCTGGATGAGGTGATTGGCGCCATGACCTTGGAAGAAAAGGCGCATCTGGTAGTGGGTACCGGTATGGCAGGCTTCTCGGGTGACAGTGCCGTAATCGGTGCAACGAGAAAGCTGGTGCCGGGTGCGGCAGGAACCACATACCCGATTGA
>ERZ779953.90-NODE-90-length-28161-cov-3.54931_pt1 | contig 28161 bp, 34 predicted proteins | sample MGYA00511184_ERZ779953 | MGnify/ENA primary metagenome ERZ779953 (study PRJEB29588, sample SAMEA2163248) | human gut metagenome | biome: human gut; feature: human-associated habitat; material: faeces | place: Denmark | collected 2008/2010 ... | reverse complement strand
CCTTTATAAATAATATAATATAATATATTTATAATCAAGCGAATATATTGTTCAATTAGCTTATTAAGTAACAAATAAGTAACAATTATAAGAGACTACTTGAAATTAATAACTCAACTCGAAAATTGGTCAGATTGTATTTAAGAGAAACTATTTAGATAATAAATGTTCTTGTTAAATAAAAGTGACGATTTTCTGTTTTTTTCTTTTAGTCAATAATAATTAGAACATATACTTGGAAAAAGATTAATCTAATACGGTGAATTTGCAGATTATGCGTATCTTTAGGGCATAATAGAGAAAAAACATGGAGAAAGAACACCGTCAACATCATACAAGCAATTACGACCGATTCATGTCCGGAGAATATTGCAACAGTCTGAACCCGGAGGTACTTGAAATGATATCCAATACCAAAGCCTGTCTTGCCAGACTTGACAGCCCGGACTTGGAAGATTCAGAGAGAAGTGGTATATTAAGGAATATGCTTGGAAGTTTTGGCCAACGATCGGCAGTAGGACGTAATTTCTTATGTCAGTGCGGAAAGCATATTTTCATTGGGGATAAGTCAGTCATCAATGACAACTGCACAATGATGGACGAGAATCATATCCGTATAGGAAATCAGGTTCTGATAGCCCCGAATGTACAGTTCTATACAGCCACACATCCGATAAACTACAACGAAAGATTTGTCGAGAACTGGAATGAAAATTCGGGGGAACTCTTTTTCCGTACACGATCTCTTCCGATTACCGTAGAGGACAATGTGTGGATTGGTGGCGGCAGTATAATTCTTGCCGGCATAACAATAGGAACAGGAAGTGTGATTGGTGCCGGAAGTGTTGTGACAAAATCAATCCCGGCAAATTGTGTAGCTTTGGGGAATCCGTGCAGGGTGATCCGATACCTGAAGTCTGACAATAAAATCCAAGCAATTAAATCATTCAAACTACGAGCTTGGACCAGAGCGGACATACCGGCACTGGCAAAATACCTGAACAATAAAAAAATTTGGGACAATTGCCGTGATGCTCTTCCTTATCCCTATACAGAAAAGGATGCAGAGCAATTCATAAGTTTTGTTGAAGGACAAAGCGAACAGAATAATTACTGCATCGAGATAAATCACGAAGCTGCAGGAAATATCAGCTTCATCAGGGGTACGGACGTTGAGCGGTATAATGCAGAACTGGGCTATTGGCTTGCAGAGCCGTATTGGAACCAGGGGATCATGTCCGAAGCTATCAGGCAGGTCGTGGAAGATTATCTAAGCCATTCCAATACAGTGCGGATCCATGCCCATGTTTATGAAAACAACCCGGCATCGATGATGGTTCTCGAAAAAGTCGGCTTCTATAAGTGCGGCATTTTCAGGAAAGCTTGCTTTAAGAACGGTCAGTTTGTCGATTGCTATTGTTATGAATTACTAAAACTATAAATGGTAGAAATTATATGAAAATCAAAAAACTAATCTATTTCATTGTATTAATATTCTTCTTTATTTCATGCAATAAAGAAGAATTTGAGTTAGAAATTAATAACCAAAGAACTGTCTTTATGTATCTTCCATGGTCAACTAATCTGACAAGCTATTTTTATAATAACATTTCAGATATAGAAGAAGCTATACAAGACAAAGGACTACGCAACGAAAGGGTTATCGTGTTTTTATCTACAAGTTCTTCTGAGGCGGAGATGTTTGAGATAACCTTAAATAACGGTTCTTGCAAAAGGAATATATTAAAAGAATATGTAAATCCCCCTTTTACAACAGAAGCCGGTTTGACAGATATCCTTAGAGATATGAAAACATTTGCTCCAGCTGAAAGTTATTCAATGATTATCGGCTGCCATGGCATGGGGTGGCTTCCTGTTGTACAAAGCCGAAGCAAAGCAAAGGAAGAATTTGTTTATCATTGGGATTATGATAATGTTCCTATGACACGCTTTTTTGGTGGATTAACAGCCGAATACCAAACAGACATAAGCACTCTTGCTAAAAGCTTGTCCAATAACGGATTGTCTATGGAATATATTTTATTTGATGATTGCTATATGTCATCTTTGGAAGTTGCTTATGAACTGCGTCATGTAACCAACTATATGATTGCATGTCCGACGGAAGTTATGGTTTTTGGTATGCCATATTCTACAATGGGTAAATATCTCTTATCAGAGAATCCAGACTATAAAGCAATATGTGAATCTTTTTATCAGTTTTATTCCAACTATCAATATCCTTATGGAACATTGGCAGTAACAGACTGTTCTTATTTGGATGAACTTGCTGAATTGATGAAACATATTCACTCCAATTTTTCTTTTGATAGTACACTAGCTTCACATATCCAGCGTATGGATGGTTACTCTCCTGTGATATTCTATGATTTGGGTGATTATGTACAGACTCTATGCGGTACAGATTCAGAAATGTATAATAATTTCACAACACTAATGGAAAAAGTTGTCCCTCACAAGACGCATACCGAAGAATTCTATACGGCATCAAGAGGGCCTATTGCAGTGGAAAGATATTCAGGAATAACAACCTCAGAACCAAGTACAAACAGCAAAATGGTAGATTATCCCCAAACATCATGGTATATTGATACACATTAAATTTTAGATAATAGATAAATCAAAGTAACATGAAAACAAAGGATTTTTTCGGAATACTAATATTATTCCTTAGTGCTCTTAGCCTTACAAGTTGCAACAAAGACGAAGAGGGGTTTTCTAAAGAAGAAATACAACAGATGCTATTCGACATGAAAGGAACCTATCATGGCAGTGTACAAGTAGCCTATTATCAAGGTTCAAATATTACAGAACTGCAAAATGCAGTAGCTGTTTCGCGTGATTCACTCAAATTCAATATGTCATTACAGCCCCTATCGGATCTGATTTCAGACGAAACAATTGCAGAACGTTTGCGGGAGATAGGTGAAGTGCCTGTTATGGCCGGATATGAATTTTTACAATGGGATTCTGGTTGCATTCACTTCGTATTGTATCCAAAAGATGTCACTATATTAGGTGGATATGGAGCGCCTCCTTCCATTCGTCTTGTATTTTCCATGAACTATGGTGGTGATGCAGTGACTTATATGAACTCCATGAATTTCAATATGTCACCTTTGGAGTTATGGGTAGACGGAAAGAAATATGAAGATTTTCCACGTTTAGTTTACCACTTTAGAGGTCACTATGAATAATAGAAACAATAGTAAAAAGTTACACGAATTCAGAACTACAAACTATAAAATCGAGGTAATATGAAAACAAAGAACTTATTTGGAATACTGATTCTATTCCTGTTTACATTTGCCTTTATTAGTTGTGATAAAGAAGATGAAGAAGGTACCAAAGTAACTAATTACCAAGAGTATGAACTCACAGTGGCTTCAAAAAAAGTATTGGGCATGATATTCAGTGAAGGCAACAACTATTTCAGGAAGGTTTATGCCGTCAAAAAAAACAATGCTCAAGACTGGATATCGTTCTCTTCTATTCAAGACTTCAACTACGAAGAGGGTTATGAATATCACATAAAAATAAGCGAAACAACGTATTTGGATTATCGCGAGGGCGACCTTTCACGGACGGAATACAAGTTGCTCGATGTTATCTCAAAAGAGAAGCACGATTCAGAAGGACTGCCGGATAACTTTTTGTCGAGAGATTATAACAGTTTGAATGCAGAGTTTAGTTATGTTATTGAAGCAGATGAAAAGGATGAAGTGGAGAAAAGATTGATGAATAATAGTCCACTTTTCATGTGCAAGCAATTTGTATTCAATAAAGAATTTACAGAATTTGCCATGCTCAATGAGGATAACAAATATCTTGTGTTAGCTGACGGTAAACTAAAGATAGAAACTAATGACAATGATAATTTCCCCGATAGTTATAAACTGATACCGTTAGAAGGTGAAGTGGCAGCAACAGAGCAATGGACTTTCTTAATCGATCTCATCACACATAAAGCTGGTCTGACGATGGATGCTTTCATCGTAAATCTTCCAGGAAGTACAGGCGATAGTGGAGACATGCGTTCCCAAATCAGGCTATATCATGATATGACACAGTATGCGCAAGAGGCGTTTCCAGAAGCTGGAGTAAAAGCGGTTGTGGTTTCTTATACTGTTAGTATCAATTAAAATATAACCTCCGGCTGTGTGACTTGTCTGTTGTATTATTATATATACCCTAGTGTTGTTGACTCTCTTCCCGGCCTTGTTCCTGGTGCGGTTCCTGAAGATCCGGCTCTGGAACTTATAGCCCAGGCAGCTGAAGAAAAGGTACGTGCTGAAATGTAGTCTGAAGAACAGGCTAAAGAGCTCCAGGTTCTTCATGAAGAAAACAACCGATTACGTAACGAAATCAAAGTTCTTCAGGAGTATATGGAAAAAGCACACCGGAACGTTGCCGTGTACGTGATGAACAAAAGACTTTCGGAAAAATTAGAGTTAATACAGAACTATTAATAAAATAACATTTATGAAGAAATTATTTATTTTGATTTTAGTATCATTTATAACTACCATATCCGTAGCCCAGAGTCGCTATCGTGGTTTTGTCAATACTGGTTATTCTTTTGGCAGCGGTGAGTATGGTTTCAGTCAATGGCATATCAACACTGTCCATGGCGTAGATCTCTTTCATAACAATCTTTTCATTGGAGGAGGTATAGGGTTGGGTATTTCAACAGAAAGCGACATACTTAAAACATACAGTCTGCCTGTTTTCGCAGATGTACGTTATACACTTTGTAACTTAAAAGTTAGGCCATACATAGACATGAAAATCGGATACTCTGAACTTTTTGAAGAAAAACATGATGGTGGAGGTTATAAAAGTGGAGGTTTTTATATTTCCCCCTCTGCCGGAATATCACTGCCTGTCACAAAAAAGACTTCAATTCATGTTGGTATAGGATATACGTATAACCAGGCAAAATATGAATTCTCTTATATACCGGAAACTGGCTCCATGGGTAGGAATAATAAAAGATTTAATGCTGGTGGGTTGACTTTATCTGTTGGGGTTTCTTTTTAGAACCAAACTTAAATACAGGAACAAACATCCCTCACGCAAGCATGTATATGTAAGATCACATACCCATTCCAAAACCCCGGCTTCTTTTCCTGTGCTGATCGAGTTCTTCCTCCTGTTGCTTCTTCCGCTGCGGTGCCTGAAGATTTTCATACAATTCCTAATATGTATTATCTCTCCAACTTAGCAATATACCTCTTCTAATGTTATAAGTTACTGAATATTAGGACTTCTTTATTGCAGAAAATTACTTCAATAATTATATTTAACTGATTATTAATACTATATTTGCATATTCGTATTATAAGAATAATAAAGTGCAGAAAATAAGAGTTAATACAGAACTATAAACTAATGAAATCAAAGTAACTTGAAAACATAAAAATTATTTGGTATACTGATGCTGTTCCTGTTTACATTTACCTTTATAAGTTGTGATAAGGATGATTTGACAGACAAAGTAGAAACAATAAAAATGTATGTGTCTGCTGAAACTGAAACTTACACTCCTTGAGGAAGTGAGACTCCAGTAGAATGTATGCTTGTTATGTCTGAAGACAATCCCGATATATTGGAGCCGCTTGCCTTTGGAAGAATTGAAGGATTTACATCCTCATGGAGACCGGTTACCACCTTATGACATGACCCGGCTCTTGATAGAAAACGTACTCACTAAAGATGATCCGAACTGGATAGAATTCCAGAAAGTACCTTATATGGCCATCTATTCATTCGTCTTGTTTCCTTTTACGGATGAACTCCGACTGGTGATAAACGACTCAATAATGTTCAAAGAGGCCATTTCCAAAAATGAATTTTATGACATTCTATCCATGAAATCCGGTAAAAAAGCCCATTATACACTCATCCTTGTCAATGTATATATGGATGGACTTCAGAAATTATAATTTACAATAACGAAACAGTAAATATTTTAAGGAAGAACCTGACGGTAATACACCGAAGGGTTCTCCCTTTTCTTTTATTTTTCAAAGAGCAACAGATATTCCACTTCTTTTCTCCGCTCGATTCTCGGCAAACCTTGCCTCTATAGTCCAGAAAGAAATCTACTCCTTAGATATTCTTATCCTCAGTTTCTACTTTATTAAAAGTTCACCGTTCGTTTGGGGAAAGTTATAATAAACGTCTTATAGAAATAATATTGCAAAAAAATATATGCCTCAATGAAATTATCAAATATAACATTTATTTATCTATTGCATGATCAACATAATTTACGAATCCCATTGTTTCTTTATGTTTGAAACATTCCTTTCGAAGTAAAATATATTTTCTTTCGGTTTCATTCAGCCTGTGATTTTCACGTAAAATAAAGAATGAGGTTACTATGCTGACTACCCATATAAAAATGGCTACAAGGATACAGAATTGCTTGATATACCTGAATCCGACATATCTGTCAATCCAAGACCAAAGTCTCTTGAAGACCCAAAGAATCCAGCCTTTAATGGTGGTAGGTTTTACCGGTGCTTTTGACATGTTATGCCGTTCTGCTACAACATCAAGGATACGGTTCATTCGTTCTATGTAAGGAATAATCTTAAGATATTGCTTGTTCGTGTCCGCTGTCAGTGCAACAGCGTTAAGGCTGTTCTTTTGTATATCCGTACATAGATTGGCAATCTTAACCAGCAATTCTTCTGTCTGGGCATCGGACTTTCCGGTTTTCAGTTCCTCGTATGCTTTGCTCAATTTATCTAATATATCATAGAACAAATTTCTCAGTTGGATAAACTGTCTGTCTCCACTGCTATCCATATTGTGGCCACCGGTTTTACTTACAGAGGCAATTTCACTCTTTATAGAAACAAGTCCGGCTTCTATCCGGTTAAGTTTGTCCGTATGTCTATCCAGTGTAGTCTGGATTTCATCAATGGAATCATATTCTTCATCCTTTAACGGTTTGTTCTTTGCCATTGTTACCTCCTTCTGCCTTTTCGTGGTACATATTTGTCTTTTTCTTCATCACGTTTGTTATCGTCGCTGCTTCCACCACCGCCACCTCCTGTTTCCGGTGCCTGATGTGGCTGAACTATCAGTTCAATGGTGGCTCCAACTATTCCAGATCCTATTGAACTGCCACTATCGGTTCCGCTTTCTACATTGCCAGCATCCATAGTTTCCTGATTGGATTGTGCATTCTGAATATTCGGGCTGTATTCCGGAGTGTCCACCGGACAGGCTTCCGCATGAGCCATATCCTTTGAGATATTCATGTCAGATCCGGTAAAAACGGAGTCATGTTTTCTGATATCCGATATAGCGGTTTTTTCCTGCCCATAACTGCCGAACTTCCTTCTTAAATTTCCGAATGATAATTCCGGATCCACTTTCTTTCCGGCAAAAGAAAGATTTTCTGCTGTATATACGATACCACGTACATTCCCGTATTCATCCCTTACCATGGTTATATCGACACCTTCTGATTTCAGCTTTGAGATATATTCTTTCCATGAACCGGCTTTGTCAAGAACAGGGAAAGCTATGTCCATGATATGATATTTGACCTTATCCTTTCCGATAAGTCTGTCTCGGTTTACATCTTTTTTTCTCTTTGATGGAGCAGAAAGTCCGTATTTTGCCCGGATAGATTTGCAGACATTTACTGAACGTGCATAGTTGCTGTCGCATGTGATAGCCTTTCCTTCATTGTCTATACGACTGTAAGCGATGTGTACATGATCGTGTTCTTGATCGAGATGACGGTAGCCAAGATAGATAGTGGGCGGAAATTTCATACGCTGCATATATTCCTTGCAGAGTTCCGTTATAAATTCGTCAGTCAGCCTTTCCCGGTCTTTGGGCGAGAAACTGATTACCAGATGTCCCATCTTGTCCTTTATCTTGGAAGAACTGTTTGCCCATTGGAGATTGAAGGCAGCAACCACAGTCCGGTTTGATGTTGTACTGACTCCATTGGAAAAAATCACTTTGGCATTTTTCTCTTTCATGCTATTGAGGTAGTCAATCAGACCTCCGGCTGATTTCCCTTTCATTATTTTTGCATTCATCGTTACCTTAGTTCACTTAATTTATTCAACACTTCATCTATCTTTTCTGACAATAGCCTGTCAGCTGCGGCCACATCCTCATAGCCTGCAATGTGCGCTTCGTGTGCCAGCTGGTTCAGGTTGTTTGCCATTCCTGCGAGCTTCCTGAAACAATCCATCATCTCCTGGGAGAGCGGTTCGTTTATCTTACCGTTTATTGCCAGATCATAGACTATGGAGGAAAGTGAAGCCTTCATCCTGCGGCTTCTTTTTTTTAGTTTTTTGAAGTTCAGTTCATCAAAACCGACCTTTATAAAATGGCACTTTTTCTCTGTCGAATCTTTTCGAGGGCGGCCTCCTTTTCTCCGTTCTGGATCCTTTCAGGGTGTGGGTGCAAATTCTGTCATGTCCGTTTGTTTAAGGTCATCCAGGCGGAGCCTTCCGACATTCAGTCGGTGGTTTTTTGGCACAAAAAACCTATCTTGCTCCCACACCCCTTAAAAAAGTGTCCTACTTTCTGAACAGGATGTACAATGCTACGGAAGCCATTATAACAGGCTATTGTACAATATTCGTCGTGGATGACGGATTTATAAATGGAGTTTTATCTGTGCCAGTGTACCTGTGCTTCCTCATAATATGAGTGGTCTCTGGCTATTGATTCAAGGACTTTGTGCAGATAGTCCAGTTCGTGGTGTTCCAGGCATGGAATGGCTCCGATTTCTATATTGTATGATGCTATCCACCTGTATTCGCTCCACTTCTCATAGTCTTTTCCGGTACGGCTTACTATGGAATCAAAATAGGTATTTACCTGTTCTATCTGCCGTTCCGACGGTACACCATCTATGCCTTCGGCATGTATAAAGGAAATCATGGAATCAACGGCATTTGCCAGTAAAGGATCAACTTCAGCGAGTACCTTTTTGAGTTCTTCCTGTTTCATGTCTTAACTTGTTTGGAGAATATGTCAGCTCCGGTATGAACCGTTGCCAAACCTGATGGGCACGACCATTTCAATAAGCCGGTCGGCGATACGTTCCTCATATTTTTCCTTAATCTGTGAAAATGTCAGATTTGTCGTAAAAAGGGTGAACAGCTGTTCCTCATACCGTTTTGTTATCAGGTCTATCATAGGGGTAAGACAATTGCCAAAACTGATGATTTCCTTCGGGTCTGTCCCGAAATCATCTATCGCAAGGATTGGAAGTCTGGCTATCCGAGCCCATTCCTGATATTCGTCTTTGCACCTGTAAGCCAGTTCCCTTGCATTCCACAGCGATACGCTATAACTGGAATTGGTCTGCGGATGGCGCAAGTTCAATGAATTTATCAGGGTACGGATGGCTTTAAGCCATGTGGTTTTTCCATTTCCGCACATTCCGCTGAAAAACAGACCGAACTTTTCGGAATTTCCCGTAAGGAAGCGTGCAATCTGTTCACGTTGGCTTTCAAATTCTTCACAGGTTGTGAAATGTCTGCACCTGTATTCGACTTCTGCCTGGTATGCGGCCAGCAGCATATCCTTTGTCTGTTCGTAGGAATATGGCAGCCTAAACCGGCCAATCGTAATCTTCCGGTGAAGTAGCTGTGATTTCAGTAGCTCTACGTCCACTGTTGACTCGTTTTGATTCTGCTCTTTCATGTTTTAGTCTATAATTCATTTTAATGTTCAGCCAGTTGCGGAAATGTTTCTGGATGTCTATTATTTCCCTCTTGTCGGATGACTTCATTTTTTGTTCGGCAATGAACATTTTCAGGTATTCCAGTACAGTTTCACGGTCTATATCGCTTCCCCGTTGAAGGATTACTGAGTCCAGCCAGGCAGCATCATTTGCAAGAATCATTTCCAGTTCATCCAGTTCCAATTTTCCGTTGCTGACATTATGAATATTATTATTTCTATTTTTATCTTTTATATTAATAGGGGACAACGGCACCGACATCTTTACCGACAAGTTCTCCGACAACGGCACCGACAACTGAGAAGTACGGTCAATTATGGTATATAAAGGCGGATTCTCCTTTCCAGTCCCGGCTGTGAATGAAATCAGACCTCGCTGCTGGAGTCCGGCCCTGGCCTTTACAATATTCTGCTTTGTTGTCTGAAGATCGGCACTTATTCTTTCCGTATAGCCTGTAAACGGCATCTGCCATCTGGCGGAATTTGCCATATTAAGAAGATAGAAGTATAAGATTGTTTCTGTCTTGGAAAATGCCCTGTATCCGTTATCCCTCCAGAATAGACTGAACAATTCATACAGGTTCATAATACAGGCTATTTAAGTAGGTCTTTTTGGGTCACATAGGCGATTGCCCGCCGGTCCACTTCTTCCTGTGGTGCTATGCGTATCCTGCGGAGCCATTGATCAAGTTCGTCCTTGTCAAAGAAGCACAGTTTGCCGTTTGGTTTGTAGAAAGGAATCTCCTTTTTCATCATCAGTTTATGCAGATAAGACTTTTTCATCCCCAGATATTCGGCAGCTTCTACCGTTGTCAATAAATTGTTTGTCATATGATTCTATTTTATAATTATTATTTCCGTTTCGACAGCAAACAGGTTTTTGAATGCTTTTTCTTTCCTTTTGCTCTGTTGCAAAATTATGCCTATTCCCAAGTGGAACAATGTGTACGATTTGTGGTTGGGGACAAAAAAACGAATAAAGCCATATCGCTGTTAATCAACAATATAGCTTTATTTAATTTGTTAAAAGATGTATAGCTCTGTGGTCGCTCTGTAATTCTGTGTGGTCACTTCACAGATTTTGCTTTTTCGATGGCTTTTTCGATAGCCTTGACGAATTGGGCATTGGTTTCTCCTGTTCCGGAATTGAGTGCATCTCTATAATGGGATTTGTAGTATCCGGGACTGATTTTACACTGTTCCAGCATGTGTTGTATCCACTCCTTTGCTAAAGACTCATTCATTATCTCTTTACTGACGACATACAACAGGTAACAGACACGGCTGTTTTCACGATGACGGACAACAACAGGTCGTGAAACTTCTTTCAGGTTCATGAAATCTACGAAATCCGTACCTTTCATGTGTTCAAACTGGTTGCCGTTGCAGATCTTGTACAGGCTGCAACAGATGGTCAAATCTACTATATCAAATAGTTTGGCCGTTTCTTTCAAGTACAGTCCTGTCATATCTTACCTTCGGATTTCAGTTCTTCTATATCTTTGATAATGCTGTCTGCAATCCTTTTCATTCGGACAACCAGCATTTCAAGGTATATCATCTCAAAAAAATAAAGTTTGGCTGTTTTCTCACGTTCTGCGGTGTAAAAGCGGTATGTCTCATCACTCTTGGCTTTCTCTGCTTCATATCTTGCCTTTACCTCCTCGGATTCTTTTTCTATGGCCTTGTAATCGTCATCTTCAGGATTGAGATAGTCCATGCGGACACTCATTTGAGAATACCGTTTCCATAGTTGTGAAGCGGCATATGCAATAGAGTCATATTCCTTTTCAAGCGGCTTTATATGCCTGTCGCAGACTGGTTGCGGATTATAAGAGCCAAATATATCCTCGTGACTTTCATAAGTGGCAAGGAAGTCAGACGCAGCGGCAGACAAGGCTTTTGCCTGTTCCATGAGTATTGCCGGGCTGTCGTTTAACTCTTTTTCAGCTGAGTTGATTATACTGTTTATGTCTTTGTAGTCATGATAGAATCCGGAAAAAACCAGATTTTCCTCAAAGGTCAGTTCTGTATCTTTGATATATTTCAAAAGGAGCCTGTTTACTTCAAGCAACCTTTCAGTTATTTCAGCAATATACATCTTTATAGTGGGGTTATGTAATCAAAACTAAAATTCCATGTCACTGAATGCATCGTCTATAAGACTGACTGCATCATCCTTTTTCTTGTTGATGATCTTCGCATATATCTGGGTTGTTTCCACCTTGGTATGCCCAAGCAGTTTGCTTACAGTATATAAGTCAACTCCCAAAGTCAGCATCATCGTTCCGAAAGTATGTCTGCTGCAGTGGAACGTTATCGGCTTACTTATTCCGGCGGCTTCCATCCATGGAGTGATATATATCTTGGTGCAGATCTCGCGCGGAAGTTTAGGGAAGATAAGACACTCATCACTCATGTTACCTTTTTCCGGGAGCCAGCCGATGGCTTTCTTGGATATGGGAAGATATATGGGTGTTCCTGTCTTCTGCATCAGCTTGTTCAGTCTCCACTGGTCACCGTCCTTAATGAGATCCTTCCATCTGAGCTGACGGATATCGCTATATCTCAAACCGCAATAGCAAGCGAACAGAAAAGCCTGTTTGATATGCTTATGGGGATTTTCCGTTTCTTCAACTTTTTTCAATTCATCTATTGTCAGGAATTCCCTTTTGCTTTCTGGTACCTTTATCTTGTCCTGGACGGAAAGCTTGTTTATGGGATTTTCTGATATGATGTCCTCACGGACTGCCGTGTTCAAGGCATTACGCAGACAGGACATATAACTGATTATCGTGAATGTCTGAACCTGTTTCCCGCTACGTGTGCGGTAGTCATTTTTCAAGAAGCTCATGAATCCGATGCAGTATTGCCTGTCAATTTTGTTGAGCGGAATGTTTATATTGTATTTTGTCAGCACATTTATGGTCTTGTGAATCAGCTTCTGGTCTTTGATACCCTTCTGTGCCTGCTTCTTCTTGAAAGTTTCCATCCAGTCGGCCAGTGTCTGCTTGGCTTTCAGTGAAGTATTCTTCAGACCGGCCTTGTTGTTGGTTATTTCAAGAATACGGGTCATCTTTATGGCGTTGGCAGCCTGTAGAGTGGCTTCGTTTTGAGCCTTTGCCATGGCTCCTTTCTCCGGTATCAGATACAGTTTCAGAAACTCATAGCTGCGCTTTCCGTCCACATAACAGTCCAGATAAAGTGACTGTACTCCGTTGGCCAGATTCTTTACACGGAGTCTGACGGGTTCCTTTGTGGATTTGATTGTTACTTTATTTGTCATATATATGGGGATTTATAGTTTGTTATCTATCAACCGGACTGCATCGTCTTTTTTCTGACTGATGATTTTTGCATACCGTTGTGTGTGTTTGATACTGGTGTGCCCCAAGAGTTTTGATACAGTATAAAGGTCAACACCAAGAGTAAGAAGCATGGTGGCATAGGTATGCCGGGCCGTGTGGTATGAAACATTCTTGTTCATGATTCCGGCTTCCTTTACCCATGGCTTCAGATACTTTGAGAGAGCATAGGGAGTCAGATCAGGAAACACATTGCTGTCAGCATTCCTTTCAATGTCCGGCAACCATTTCAGTGCCTGTCCGGGCAGAGGAATATAAACGACATTTTCAGTTTTTTTCATTCTGGTAGCCACTTTCCATGTACCATTGTCACTGTAGATGTCTTTCCATTTGAGGGCTCTGACATCGCTCAGGCGCAGTCCACAATTACAGGAAAACAGGAATGCACGTTTTACAGTTTCATTTCCGCACCTTGCTCTGATAAGCTGCTTTACTTCATTGATTGTAAGATATTCCCTGATAACTTCGACTGGCTGTATCTTTTCAGACGATGATAAAAGGGAAAAGGGATTTGTAACAAGTATTCCTTCACGGACGGCTGTGTTTAGGGCTGTATTCAGTTCACAGAGTATATTGAATCCAGATTTGGGGCTAAGACATTTCCCATCCGGCATTTTGTATTCAGTCTTAAGATAATTGGAAAAACCGATGCAGAAAGACTTGTCAATCTGACACAAATCTAAATCTTCACTGTATGTTAAAAGGAATTTTTTGGTTCTTGTGATGTTCGATAGTTCTCTTATACCTCTGTTCTTTTGGATTGTATAGTATTGGTCCATCCATGAAGATAACATGATGGGGGATTGTCCCGTATCTTTGATTGAAATATATTTATCCGGTACCGGGTTCTTCTGGAGTTCTTTAGTACGTTGCTTCCTGAGTTTTTCAACCTTGTTTAAGGTTGCACGGTTTTTTCTGATGGAATTGTCATCCGTCTCCACAAGCAGGAACAAATTAGGAAGACGTTCATACGTGCGCTTTCCATTCTGGTAAATCTCAAAAGATATGGATTTACGCCCGTCTGCCTTGGTAGTAAACCGGACTTTTACGGGATCTTTTGTATATTTGCCTCTGTCTCCTTCCATCACTTCTAATTTTGTTACAGCTACAAAGGTAACACAATTCCCCGTATTTATCGCAAAAACGAGTAACAAAATTACAGCAAAAATAAGCTATTTAATAAAACGAAAGGAATCAAAGGTAATTTTATAAGTATCTATAAATTAGCATTATGAGTTGCTTTTATTTCTGTTTCTTTCTTTTGATTTTCGTATTTAAGGTATTAGGCTCCCCCTTCCCTTTGTTTCGTGGCAGACGGGCAAGCCCGTGTGCCTCCTATAACCGGCAGGATAACCGTTAAGGGATGGAGGTGGATTGTTCGCGTTATACAATCTGTTTTCGACTCCCGGTTCAATCCACCATCGCCTGTGCCTTTGCCAGAAGCGATAAAAAAGGTTTGCGAAGCGATTTGAGGCGTTCTTGGTCTTCGTCCATGTCGAAGTCCGTCACTGATGCCTCGGTGTCGAGAATCAGCCCGGCGAGGTCTTTGGCGGACTCGATGAAAGCAGCCCATTCTTCACCGAGGTCAAACCGGAAGAAATCCACAAGCGGCGAACTGTCATCGAATCTCGACTTGTGCAGGATTTTTTGCAGGGCGGCGTGGGCGATGCAGCACAAGGCTGTTTCACGATGTTCCGTGACCAAAGTGCCGGAATGTGCGGAGGTCGTGTTGGAATGGGTGTCCAAACAGAGTCCGGTGTCACGGTCGGCAATTTCAGTCTTTGCCAGACTTACGAGTTGTCCACATATTACGCCAGTTTCTGCAGCGGTCGTTTTGCCGATTACCCAATCGGACAATACCTCACGGAGCTGTCTGGCAAAGTCCGGCTGCTCCTGTGCATTGCGGGGCTGTGCTGCCTGACCGGATTGTACGGTCATGGTAATGACCACGCTTTTGGGAAGCTGGATGCGGGTCAGCAAACCGAATGCCTCCATTGCACTCAAAAAAGAACGGACGGTAGCCCTGTGCCAATGCCACTCCGATGCGAGGTCGGAAACGGTCAGGTGGCACTGGTTGGGTTGCAGCACGTAGGCCTTCTTTCTTAAAAACGGAGAAACGAAACCTGCCAGTGATTTGTCCAACAGGTCACAGTACGCTTCGGTGCGTGTTTTGCGTTCATCCCCTTTCTCCTTGAGATATTCGAATACCTCCCTGTCTGCCAATATGGAAACAGGTATCTTTTGGTTATTTTTCATTTTCATTCGGTTTTAATGATTCATATTGTGCGGATATATCAGTGTTGCCGCTGTCCGCTTCATGCGGCAGATTTGCGTGATGATTCTCGTGATAGGATTCTGACAACATTCCGGGATGCTTTGCCCATCCGGAAAGTGTGTCCGTATCCTTGCATTCGGACATGACCCGAACGGAGGGATAGAACAGGGCTGCCAGAAGAAGATAGGCAATGGTTATCGCCAAGGTGTACAGATGCGGCACAAAGCCGATGACCAGTGCGCCCGATGCGAGTGTGACAAATGCACGGGGGCGGTCAAGCAACCTGCGTAACCAGTTGTCCGTCCGTCGGAACGAAAACATTGCGGCACAGACACCGGTAGAGAGTAGGATTCCAAACTCACCCATATGTCCACAGGCATATACATAATGGAAAAGAAGCAGGCATATCAGCCATACTTGCACATACAGTTTACGGGCGTTGCCGCTTCGTGCCATTGCCATGTAAAAGGGTGTCATGAACCGCTTGTTGTTCTTGTACAATGACATTGATACCCCGAAAGGTATCGCGCAGAAAATGAGTAGCAGGATATTCAGTAACATAAGTAATAGGGCTTTTCGGGTATGGGAGTGGGACGCACAATGAGTTCCAACTGGACAATACCGTATGTCGCCAGCCGGATAAGGGTTTCGGCATCCTTGGGCGAAAAGTACATGGCCGCTTTCTTGATGCGCTGCTTGAATGTAATGTCTTGCTTTCGGTAGATGGCCAAAGCCTTGTCCAGTTCGTGTTCGGGAATAGTCCATGTCGTACCCTCGGCGTGTATGCCGTTCGTCTTGAAGGCACGCAGTACCAATGTACGGGAAACGAGGTAGTCGGTGCGGTCGGTTCTTGAGATGATATGCTCCTTGTAGAGATTGTCATCGGCAACCTCTATCCACGTCCGGTAGGCATTGATGCAATAGACCATCTGTCGGTATAAGGTGTTTCTCATATAAAATTCATCAGCACGTCGGACTTGTCTTTCTTGTATTTCAGGAACCCGCTTTTGGAGTGTAGTTCCAAGTCGAGGCATAAGTCCCCGTACATCTGCTCCAAAGAATCATAGATGGTGACAAGGATGCTGTTTACATTGCCCTCCGTATCCGTCTTGGCGTTCATCTTGAACATCTGTCCGAAAGCGGGATTCGAGTATGCACAAGTGCTGTGACCGAATTTTTCCGTCCGCATCGGAATATGGTGGTAGAGCGTGATCAACTCCATGTCGTCCTCGAACATATCCATTACTTCGTCCAGTTCGTAAGGGGTGCGCAACGGAAACGTAAGCAGCACATAGTCGCCGTAGAACTGCGGTTCTTCCATCGTCGTCACATCGAGCAACTGCGGAAGTTGCAGGGGGACGAATGCCATGAAGTCATTATAAAAATGTCGTAACATATTCATATCTTTTTCTGTTGTTATATTTTACAGCGTGTGTATGAATGCCTCCATCAGCATTCCGGGCAGCTCGTCCAAGCGGTTGTCTCCGGGGTGCAGCATCCTGCCCAACTCCCTGAAAGCGTCGGGTGTCTGCGAGGCAAGCATATCGAGTTGCTCTCTTTCTTCGGCTGAAAGCAACGCCAGGCAGAAACCGTCCAACGACGAATAAGGCTGGAGAAGCATCCAGATGTAGGCTTGTGCCTGTGCCGGTGTCTTGACTTTTTTATTGCAGATGTCGTCGATACAGGTTCGGATATTCTGAATCAGCCTGCGGTTGGTGCGCATGGCCAGATAAATCATGGCATTGCGATAGGTGATGTCGTTCCGTTCGGCGGCAAGGAATATCTGTGCACAGCATCGTTCCGTGTCATGAGTGATGTCGGAAAGATTCTCGCCGTCGAAATCAGGCAGACGTGAAAGGAATGCCCGGTACACGGCATCCTCCTTTTCGATAAAGGTCGTCAGGTCTGCCATACAATGAATACCGTAATCAATCGTTTCAGCAAGGGTAGTTCGATAAGTGGCAAGAATGTGTTGTCGGTTTCTCTGACTGACGGGCCGGTTATCCAATGAGGCAAAGAACGGTCGGATTGTTTCAGCCGCACGATGCAACTCTTTGTCTTCAAGATGCGGTGAGATTTGTTCTTTTACCCACAGTATATCCTTATAAGTGCGTGTTTGAGACAGCACCATCCGTGAAAATTCCATGCGGATGGAATCATGTATCTGTTCACACTCTTCTCTTACAGTGGAATGAAGCCGGCCAAGCGTATCACATTCGAGATGCAGGAATACGGAATCCCTCAATGTTTGCCATTGCTTGAGGTGTCCGGCCAATTCTTTAATGGAGAGTTTTTTCTGCCTGCGTATGTCGGACAGGTATTCCCTGTATGTTCCGGCAGGGTCATTCTTGGCTTTCGCCAATCGTTTGCCATTGCCGTTGTCGCATGACGCGCATAGGAATATGGCAATCGAAACGGCAATTATTTTGGCAAAGATTATCGGCTGTTTTAAGTTCGATTTTAATGTTTTCATACTATATCATTTCGTACTATTTAGTGCAAAACTATATATTATTTTTGATACTTCGCATCCGAAAAACCGTATTTTGTGCATTTTTTAATATCGTACTTAATAGTATGATTACCAATGAAAACAAGTGAAGATAAAACACGTGGAAATGTACGATTTTCGTTTTTTAATATAGTATGATTCATATACTCGAATAAAACTTGTATATTTGCACTTGTTATCATGAATATTGTATATTGATATGGCAAAAGTCGGTTATATATTCGAGGCTAATTCCTACGATGCGTTTGATGCGGATAAGGAATGGATGCGCCAATATGGGTGTGTACAGGTGGTTGAAGAATCGGTCGGACACGAGACGCTTAGGCCGAGATGGAAACAACTGATGTCGAATCTTGAAAGAGGAGACGAATTGGTGATGTCAAAATTCAGCAATGCCGTTCGTGGTTTACGGGAACTATCGGCATTGATTGAGCTATGCCGCATCAAGGTCGTGCGTATTATCTCCATTCACGATAAAATTGACACCGACAACAAATTGTTTCCGGACACGACACCGGCGGAAGTATTGGCCATGTTCGGGGCATTACCGGAGGAAGTGGCTGTTTTGCGGAAGTCGTCGGATAAAATTATACGCCTGCAGCAGAGTATCAGTATTCCGATTTCCAAAAAAAGTATGAGTAAAACTGAACGGGACAAAAAAATCGTGGATATGTATAACAATGGGTATTCAATCCGTGATATTTGGAAAGAAAGCGGTGTCCAAAGTAAAAGCACCGTGTACAGCATTCTCAATAAATACAAGGTTCAGCTTAACCGAACACCGGGACGAGTGCCGGGCATCCGGAAATAGAACTTATAAATCAATATGGATATTGAAAATCAATAGATTGCTTGCGTAATTCATCGTTTTTTCGTATCTTTAAGTTGGATATAACTATATAAAAACAAGACCTATGGGAGATATTATAATTTTATTGCTGGTGTTCTTGGTAGTGGGCAGGCTTTTGAGGGGCGTGTTCGGAGGATTCAGCAAAAGCAGTTTTCGGGATGACAAATAACTCCGGATTGTTGTAACTGGCAGATATTTGTTAATTTTGCACCGTATTCATAAAAATCAAGAACAATATGACAAAAGCGGAAATTGTCGCTCAGATCTCACGGCAGAGCGGAATAGAGAAAACGGTGGTGATGACTGTGATAGAATCATTCATGGAAAATGTAAAAGAGTCGATGGTTGCGGGAAACGAGGTGTTCTTGCGCGGGTTCGGTAGCTTTATCATCAAACGGAGAGCTGAAAAGACGGCCCGGAACATTTCGAAGAATACGACAATTAAAATTCCCGCTCACAATATCCCTGCATTCAAACCTGCCAAAGCATTTCTGAATGCGGTAAAAGAGAACAAGTAGAGTATAAAAGTACAGATGGTGCAACAACACCGTAATGAGTAAAACAAAAGCGACCCGAAGGCCGCTTTTGTCGTGATAAGGCAAGGATTATTTCTTGCCTTTTTTCGCTGGTTTGGCCGGCTTTTCAGGAGTTTCCTCCTTCTCGACGGGCGGATAGAACTTGACGGCGACCATCACGATACGGTTGTGTTTCACACCGCTTTGGTCGCTCCATTCTTCGGGCTTGAAATACCCCTCGACGGTCAGCATCGTACCCTTGGTCAGTTGGTCGAACGACCCGGTGTTCTCGTTTTTACGCCACGCCTCAAAATTCATAAAGGCGGAAACGCGTTTGGATTCCTCGCCATTATTCTCCAATCGGCTTACTGCCAGAGGGAAACGTGCTACACTTGCGTTGGTGAACTGACGGATTTCTGCATCCTTTCCTACGAAACCGGTTACTACGAAATTGTTTTCAATCTTTTTCATAATGAATTGTTTTTAGAAGTTATTAAATCAATTTTACGCTGCCTCAAAAAGTAGGTGCAGTTAAGGGGATGCACCAAGGCCGGACGCATCAATACTCTTTATTTTTGTCCGTAGGCAAAACCGGAAGGCTCGATAAAGGAAGATTGTACGGCTGCGCCATTGGTCAAGACTTCCAAAGTCGTTCCCGTCTGCATACTATCTTTGCATCGGAAAATGATGATGACTTCGGCGGAAAACTATTCTGAAAATGAGCGGAAAACCGTAGTTGCAGGGGAAGTGAAAGTGCAATCCGTCCACCGGCACAATGGTGCGCGTTTCGGCTGTAAGTCCGCAGAATCGGCAGGTATTTTCGTGTAATTCGGTCGGACTGAATTGAGGTGGCTACAAACAGAACACTGAACTGACAACAGGTTGCGGTACCGCAGAAGGGAATATCAACGAAGTGGCGACAAAAGGCGGAACGGGATATCGGGGTACTGCCATGTTCCCGTCCGGCAGAAAGAAAAGGGGACAAAAGGGAAAAAGGAAAGAACCCTGCTTTTCGGAAAAGCGGACGGAGCTTTTCACGAATGGCTGTTTTTTACAAAAGGATATGGCGCAGCCAAAAGAGAGAGATAGATGTAAAAAAGGGAATGCGGCGTGGCAGGAATGGAAGATTATCCCGTTCCTGCCTGCCTGTATCATCAAAATTCTGCCATGATTACCCGATGCTCGAAAATCTTTTTTTGATTACTGGGACGTCTTTGGCAAACCCATAGGTGATGCTTGCCATAGCCGAAGACGAAATAATCATCAAGGCGTGTTTTTTCTTGTAGGCGTTCCATGCCGGTACGCAGTTCCGCTTCATCGGTTGAGAAAAGAATCGTGTTGATGATACGGAAGTAGAGTTCTGTTACCTCGTCACAATAAGGACAAAAGCTATGCTCAATCGTTGCTTTCATGTTTCTTTGATTTTAATTCTACTTCTACTATGTCTTCTATTCGACCATACAGGACAGAGCGCAACGCTGTTTTGTCAATGGCGTAATACTCGGCGATATGTCCGTGCTGTTTTACGAAATATCGTTTGAGAACATCGGAGAAATCAAAGAAGTAGCCCATCAATGCGATACCTCTTTTGAAATGGATGCACTCTTTCACGTTTCGGGTAATCCAGTTCTTGTCTTCACGGCTCAACTTGTCTCCGTTATCAAGTTGTTCCCGTAACTGGTAAACCCTGCTGTCTTTCAGCTTCTCTAATTCGGGTACGTCCCATTGGACGAATTTCATTGCTATCTGCTGCATCGCTCTTGTATTTAATCGTAAATAATCACTTCATCACGATACTCGACCACCTCTTTGCCACTACTAAGACGCACCACTATTTTATTGCCGAAGTCGCCGACAACTGTTCCCTCAGAGTAGCCTTTATAGGGGGTAAGCAAGGTGCAGTGCGCACCTATAATTTCGCTATTTTCTTCGTATTCGTACATAAGTCATGTCATTTTACGGTTACAACTTGATATCCCATTTCCCCTGTGAGAAGATTCTGAAGCTCACGTATTCGTCTGTAAATTCGTAGGACAGAATTTTGATATAAGTTTTGTCTTTGGCTTCCAACGAAGCTATCAGTCTGTCGATTTCTTCTTCCGGATAAACCCAACGAGAGGTAAACTCCGCATCCACGCTATCGCTGTGTCTATTGACAAAGCCGTCGAAAGTGTCATCCAAGAATGCCTCTATCTTGTCGAGGTCTGCTTTGTTTTCCGTCCTTGCGTAGAAAATGTTTGTTGCATAGTTTGCCATAATCCTAAGTTTTAAGTTTTTTATTTTCCCTCTTTTAGCATTTCAGCTACTTTCGGGCTTGATTGAAAATTATGTCGCCTCAAAAGGTGTTATGGCTCTTTATGCAGGGTTTCACGACCAAATACGACCTCTGCAAAGCGGAGCGTGGAGATTTTGTCGGGAACCGTCAGGCTGTGACCTTGAATACAAGAAAGACATGACAAGTACCTTTGCGACACAATTCTCATCAGGCAGACCGAAAGTTGGGATGCGAGGATAGAATGCCTATGGCAGAAGTTACGATAAAAGGAACTTCCGTAAAATTGGGATGCAGCGAAAAAAGAAAATATCGGTGCGATTATCTTCTCTTTTGACTGTGAATATAAAAGTAAGGGGGAGAACTTCGGTAAAGGTTTAGTTTAGTCTATTAGCTTATATATATGCTAAACTAAAGTAAACTAAATATAGGCAGATATATTGGACTGCCTGTATAGGTGTTTTGAGGGAAATGGTTACCTTTGCAAAAAACAATGTTCCTTGAAAGAAACAGAGATTTGTCCTTTTTTCTTTTGGCTGTAGTTATTCATCCATAGATGACTGCAACAATCACTCTTGGCGAGAGGATGAAAATCGTGTGAAAAGACTTGGAAAAATACTCAAAGTACGAACAAGTGAAGAGAAAGAAAGGTAGTGCAAACAAAAAAACAAGAAAATAAGATAATTCGTGTTTCTGTTCCTAATTTGTTTCTTGATAAAAACACATCACAATATAAACTATTAATTTACAAGATATTATGATGTGAAATTTTGAGATATAACTAAATTTACCAGATTTCTAACCGTCAAAACCAAAGCGTAGTAAACGCCTTTGAATATGTCATGTTCCTGTCACCTCATCTTTTCTAATGTATCAAGAAAAGAACGTTTGGCGCAGGTCTGTGCGATTCTCATGTAAACAAACAGGTTCAAAACCGTTTTCGTTTATGGAAATCGCAATCTTTGTTTTGCAAAGTTAAGGAAAATATTTGATCTTCCTATAAAGATGCGTAACTATATATTGGAAAGCCGGGTATCAGATATAGAGTTCCCCTGTATAGATGGTGAAATTTGAATTTGTCTTGCCACCTATATAGGGGAATGATGTAAGTGTTATTGGGAAGTATGTACGAAACGTATTCAAAAAGGACTGGTAAAATACCCCAGTTTGGGTAAAATTTGCCTATACTTAATAACTTACTTTTTATATAGTGGATTATGGATAATACTCTGATAAAGTACGTATTACAAAATAGAAAAATAATCTAGATTCGTTATGACTCTTTTTAGATTTTGGGTTAATAGTATTGAGGATACTTAATCTAATGTCTGAGATTTGCATATTTACAATATCAGATGTGTTGTCCTATATTATACATAAATATTAAAAGAATCTTGTCACGAATACCTTGTTTTATGGTTTTATCTAGTGTATTCAATAATCCTTATATTCCATTTTTAAGATTAAATATTTTAACTTTTTATAAATTTCTTTTGTCGGAAATGTTTCTTAGACTGAAACAATTGCTGTCTAATGATTTTTTTGCTATATTTATATGGAAAATTAAAGTATCAAAATGGGACGTAATATAGCTAGTAAAGAAACAATTGAAAACTTGATAAGTAATTCAAAAAAAGTAATTTCTGATTCTGAACGCATGTTGTATAATGCGGAATTTATTAAATCAAAATTATGTAATAATGGACTATTAACAAATTATTTGCAGTTACTTTTTGATTTGTTGAGTGGTAGTATATTATGTATATACGAAGTGTGTTGCGACTTTAAAAGTTTGATATCAACAAATAATGTATATACAAAACGCTATCATATTCAGATGATTAATTTATCGCAGTATGAATGGTGTGTATTTTTAAGAGGAAAAGATAAAAACGGATTATTATTCAATATAATAAAGTTACTTAATGAACAACATTATAGTTCATTGGAATTGGAGCAAATCTTAAAAGATGTAGGTTTATTGGGTAAAAAGTGCAATGTCGAATTAAGAACAATGACAGCTCATTATGATGAACCAAGTATTATGTATAAAAAAATGACAACTATAAATGATGAAGATTTTTATGCACAAAGAGTAGGAGAACAATTGTTGATACATGATATGATTCTTAATTATGTATCTCCTGTTTTACAAACAATTTCCAAAACATTATGTATCGGTGAAACAATCGATATTAAAACTGATAGATTTGAATCCTTTAATTATAAAAATATAATAAATATCAAAATAGCTGAGGCTTTTAATCATAAAGGGAAGCTCGATACTATAATAGCAGAACAAATATCAGATGCTTGGGATAATATAGAATCTCAAAAAAAGAGGGTTGACATATGCGAAAAAGCGATAGTATTTCTTAAGTCAAAACAATTAGATTATACTAGGCTTGAAGAAATGAAATCAGTCTTGGAAATGCATTGGACCGTTAGTTTTATGAGATATGATTTGATATGTTCAATGGGTAGTTATCTAAATGCTAATAGTAATTTAGAAAGGTCTATAAATTTTATGCGCGTTTATAGAATAGCAACTGGTGCTTTGACTCATCTATATGGCTATAATGAAGAATACCGCGAAAAAAGTATCTGGAGTAAAATTAAATTAATCCCAGAGTTTAGAGTTATTCCATTATCTATTGAAATAGAAAATAATCTCAAAATATTGACATTACATTTTGATTCTTATAAAAGAAATTTATTTATTCATTATAGAGAAAATGTTAAGTTAAATATCACTGAAAGGTGGCAATATGCTAACGAAATGAATCATCCAAAAGAGTTAATGCAAATATTACAACTTGTGACATTATGCAAGAATATTGATCAATATTTAATATCACTTATATCTTTGATGGATTCAACGGAAAAACAGAAAAATAATAAGATATTAGATTCTTTGAGTAGGATAAAAGAACTTGCATATAAAAATAATATAGCAGATGTCGTTGAAATGTCAGATAAATTATTGTCGATTGTTTCTATATCAGATAAAAATTTATAATATGAGGTGATATTTCAATCCATTTGACATGATGCATTTGATTTCGTACTTGATATTTTATGCTCTTTAGTATTATGGATATGTTTTTATAAAAAAGCCTTTCTTTCAGCGTAAGAAATAGACTAAATGATATATCGTGTTACTTGATTTGTACTTCCTAACTAGGAATATTAGGAATAAGAATGAGGTCATTATTATTTTTTATGAGGGGAGAGGATAGAAATAGAAAAACTTTTATCCGTGATTAAATATTTTATAACAATAAAATAAGATTACGTTCCTCTTAAATGAAAAAAGAGCCAGACGGACTGACCTTTGTTTTTACCCCATACTCCTCACAAATTCAAAAAAAGTCGTATATTTGAAGCAACAATTCAAATATACGGCTTATGAAACGAACACATTTTTTTCATGGAATACTTCTGATTGTACTCATCCTCTCCTTTATGGCATGCAAGGATGACCACGGCCCCATTTACCTGGTAAATGCTACCGACCATCAACAAATCACTGACGGAAAACTGGAAATCAGTCCGTTCAGTAAAGGAGAAAAATTCTTAATCCGTGGAGGAGAAGGAAATTATACCATCAAAAATGAAAACAAGGAAATCGTAGACTACCGCTACGACGGTGACACCCTGACATTCATTCCGGTCAGCATCGGAGAAACCTCTACCCTCATTGCCGACCGCTCAGGCAACAGTTACACACTGACGATTGTTGTCAATAACCCGCAAAGCAACTACCGGATAGAAAGCATCAGTGCAGAAGTGGAAGGTGATAATCTTACCAAAGGAGAAGAAGCGGAACTGCTTGCACGAATTGCCGAAGACGCTCCGGTTCAGTCAGGCGGACGCTTGCTATTCACCTACTCTGACGCTTCTTTGTCATACGGCGATTTGAAAATTTTCCCAAACTATACCGGCAGTTACCAAATCGGACTTTTTGAACGCACATTAAAGTACACGGAAGATACCGGTGAACCTTACCAGCAAATTCAGGTAGAAATGGCAGGAAGCACCAAGAAAACATACACCTTCATGCTGTTCGAGGATGAAACGTCTTCTACCCAGACTGCTGATAACACTTCTTCTACAAACGAAGAAGGAACTGCCACTACCAACTGCTTTATCAAAGAAGAGGTAACCGCACAATACAAGGGAGAGTTCAGCGGACTCACCAAGGCGTATCGGATTTATCACCTGACCAAGCAGCCCTAATATTCCGCCGACACTTTTTTGCACATGTCTCGTATCGAACTTCAATCCTTCGATTTGTTTAACCGCATCGAACGGATTCATCATCAGCCGACGGCTGCCCCCGACAATTTACAAGCTAAATATATCCTGCTCCACAAAGTGCTGGAGCAGGCTTGTTATGAACTGACCACTGGTGTCACGCTCTCGTTCGCCAACCTGTTTTCCCGTCTGGATTACATCTGCAAGGAGAAGAAAATGACTCCCTCCGACCGCTATGCCATCCAGACCATGCGTCGTAACTGTAACGCTGCCATGGGCGACCGTTTTCAGGCCGACATGCAGGAATACCTTTACGACCTGCGGGCACTGGTGCGTTTTGTATCTTTAGGCTTTGAAGAAGACATTCCAGCTTCCATTCTTCCGGAAATCCCTCACTCCAACCGTCCGTATCAGGGTACACGCCTGTCACACATCCCGTACGTACGGGCTTCGGTGACCAGTTGGAACGACACGCAGATTTTTGCGGCGACCGACAGTGAAACCGACCCGTTCATCATCATCAACTATGCTAAAGGTGGGTATGACGGCGACCTGCTCTACCTGAAAGACCTGCTTTCAGAAAATCTGCCGCTGAACTTGCTCGACGTGCGTGTGGACGAGGAGAATCACTACATTCCCAACCTTATTGTGATTCACCCCGATTACCTGATTGACATCAGTTCGCTGGCCGCCTGTTTTCGGGAGTACGGTCACCACCCGCTCAACTATTTCATGAACAAAATCAAGCCGAGAGCCAATACGGCCCCCATCCTGATGGGTAACCTGGCCAGCCAGTTTCTCGACGACTATATCAACGAGCAACCGCAGGAGCCGGTGAGTTACCCCCGCACCATCAAGAAATTCTTTGCCGCTTCGGCCCTCGACTTCTGTACCTGCCCTCTTCCAGCCGATTTTCACGCACAGGCACAGGCACAGATGATGAACATCCGCTCGTTTGTTCACGACGTGCTACCTCATAACATACGGAACTTCAACAAGAAGAATACTCTGCTCGAAGCCTCTTTCATTTGTGAGAAACTGGGATTGCAGGGACGTGTGGACATGATGCAGAAAGACTTCCAGGTACTCATCGAACAGAAGGCCGGAAAGCGCGACGAATACCACCGCCGCCATAAGGAAGACCATTTCATTCAGATGATGCTCTACCAAGGCGTACTGATGTACAATTTCGGACAGGAAACCGCCAATATGCAGACCTTCCTGCTCTATTCCAAATATGCCGACGGATTGCTGATAGAACACTTTGCCGAAAACCTGTTCCGGGAGAGCATCAAGCTCCGCAATTACATCGTACACAACGAGATGCAATTGGGTGACGGAGCCATAGGAGAAATTGTAGACTCACTGAGCACCGATTTGCTGAACGAACTGCAGATTGGCGGAAAGCTGTGGAACGACTACCAGGAACCGCAACTGCAGACGGCCATTAATACCCTGAAACGCTGTACGCCGCTGGAGCGGGCTTACTTCAACCGCTTTTTTACGTTCGTATCAAAGGAACAGATTCTCAGCAAGACAGGAGGAAGCAACGATGCGTCTCACGGGTTTGCCGGCAACTGGCATATCCCGCTGCACGAGAAACTGGAGGCGGGCAATATCCTGACCGGACTAACCATCCAGGAGAAACAAAGCAGTGGCCCCGGCAAAGGATACGACCTTATTGAACTGCACATTCCGACACAGGACGAGGACTTCCTGCCCAACTTCCGTACGGGCGACATGGTGATTCTCTATGCGTATAAGGAAGAACCGGACATGAGAAAGCAGATTCTCATGAAGGGAAACATTCTGGAATTGCAGCCGGACCGTATGACCTTAGTGCTGCGCAACGGACAGCAAAATAAAGATATTATCGGCGGCAAAGAAGAGGTGTTTGCCGTAGAACACGATTTTTCGGATACTTCTGCCAACAATGGCTTCCGTGGGCTGTATGCTTTTCTGTCTGCACAAGCCGAACGGAAAGAACTGCTGCTCGGTGTACGCCCGCCTGCACAACTGGAGGACGTCAAACTGAACGGCGATTACGGGCGTTTCAACGAACTCATCCTGAAAGAGAAACAAGCCAAGGACTACTTTCTGTTAGTAGGTCCTCCGGGCACTGGAAAGACCTCGTGTGCCCTGCGTTTCATGGTGGAAGAAGCCCTGAGCGAACCGGACACCTCCATCCTGCTGTTGTCGTACACCAACCGGGCAGTGGATGAAATCTGTGCCATGCTCACGGATTCCGGCATTGCCGACCGTACCCCGTTCATCCGTATCGGCAACGAACTGTCGTGCGACAAGCGTTTCGTGCCTTACCTGCTGAAATACAGCCTGGATGACTGTCCCAAGCTGACCGACA
>ERZ779953.1-NODE-1-length-200289-cov-4.94951_pt1 | contig 200289 bp, 190 predicted proteins | sample MGYA00511184_ERZ779953 | MGnify/ENA primary metagenome ERZ779953 (study PRJEB29588, sample SAMEA2163248) | human gut metagenome | biome: human gut; feature: human-associated habitat; material: faeces | place: Denmark | collected 2008/2010 ... | reverse complement strand
TAAATATGTGTCCAGGATTCTGGGTACATATCAAAACAGAAATATTCTCCATGGGATTTTTGCTATTTCCGGACATATGCAGGAATTTGCCGGTGGCAGGTCCTACAGGTTATGAAATAGCGGTATAAAACGGCAAAAGGCAGGTCTTTGGGATTAGAAGCTGTGGCCGCCGCCACCGCCTCCACCGCCGCCACTGCTGCTGCCACCGCCGCCACCGCTGCTGCCACCGCTGCTGCCACCGCTGCCGCTGCTGGAAGGCGGACTGTAGACACGGGATTGCCGGATAAAGCGGACATTTGGATTGGCAATATTGCACTGTGTAAATACCTTTCCTAAAAGATCTGTTTTCGATGGTCTCTTCGCACGGGAGAAGGAACGTACCAGAAAATAGTTTAACAACAAAGCAATGATAACTGCTAAAAAGGCATTACTGATATATTTCATCGGCTGCGCAATTTTTCGACCTTCGAGTAATGTATTAATCTGACCAAAAGCGGTAAATGCACAGGTGTAATAATCACCATCAGAGGCATATTTGTATACATTATCGGTGATAGTGTTGGCATAACTTTTCGTAATGGTTTCATAAATGGTTCCGTTGCTGTGAATCCAGATGTTCCGATTGTCCATATCAATGAGAAATACGGTTGCACTGGTGGAACCGAAGGTGTCGCGGTAATAGCTTCGGGTATAATCCTCAGTAGAATAGTAAGGATTGTAATCGATGGATTTAAAAGCAACACTTCCGTAAGTGGTAATCGGAGCCATCTCTTTTCCAAGGGTGGTTTCTTCCTCGTCTGTTAAAAGGTTGGCATCGTCCTCAACGATAACCTGATAACCGGTGCTTTTATTGGTATAGGTCTTGGTTTCGGCTTTGCAGGTAATACTTCCGTTAAGTAAGAGGAAGAAACATGCAAGCAGGCAGCCAAGAATTATTTTTGCAGAAAAAGAGCTGTATTTCTTCTTGTATGTATCAGGCACGGTCATCACCTCCCTGTCGGTTAAACTGCGGCAGTTTCCGCATGGTAAGCATATTGTATTCCTTTAAAATGCTAAGAAGCGTAAAAATAATACCGGCAAAAGATACAATTGCACCACCATAGTAATAAAGGTCGGAAACCGGATGCAGGAAAGTAATCATTCCAGCAGTAACAATGGAAATTAAAGCTCCTAGGAATCCCGGAATTTTTCCACGGGTGGTTGTTTCGCTGAACTGGGAAAATCCAAACAGCGAAGTCAGAACCCCACCGCCGATAACAATAAGCATGACAATTTTAGAAAATGAAAAACCGCCGGAACTAAAGATTCCCATTAGAACCTGAATTGCAAATACACCTAAAAACAGATAAGGAATTATGTTTTCGAATTTAGATTTCATGCTTTTATGGGGCTTTAAGTTTACTTTTACTTTGGCTTCTTTCTTGAGATTTCCCTGTTTGGACTGATATCCCCTGTCATTCTCATAGGTTTCCTGACTATGGATTTCGCTCAGCTCCACAAAATAAATAATGGAGGCAAAAAGTGCCAGTGCCGCAGAAAGTATCAGGGTTGAAGCAGGCCGTATGGTAAAGAAAAGATTTAAAAGCAGAAAAACCGGGATAGCCAGTAGAAAGGAACCGAGTAAAAATTTACGGCTATCTACCGGGATATCAGCAGCAACCTTTCCAGTCTGACCATTGACCGTAGCGTAGGCAACGCGGTCTTTGTTACGGTAGGATAAGAACCATACCGGAAGCATGGCGCTGGCAGCTTCCTTGCATTCCGTATTTAATGCATAACTCATATAATGGTTTGTTTCCGGATAAATAAAATTAAATTCCTGGAAGGCAGGTATTTTTTTGACTTTGGAATAAGTCTGTTCATTGGCAATGGCTTTTGCGTCCTCCAGATAAATATCGCTGTCCACATCGGCAGTATCAGCATAGAAACCACACAGAATGGACGGAGTAAAACTTTTCATGCCGCGCACATCAAAGGGAGCAATATTCTCGCTGATAACATCCGAAAAAGAAGAAGACGCATCATAAGAGAGCCCTTTATAATAGGCATCCGTCTGGCAGAGCAGATTATAGTGGTCGGTTACAATATAGTTACCTTCCCGGTGGCTTTTTTCAGCCGGCAGCTGTACCGTACCTTCGTGGGTAATGTTATATACCCAGTAAGGCATATAAATCCCACGGAAATTGTCTACATTGCGCGGGTCTTTCAGTTCCTTAGGGGCAAAAATGGCATGGCGCATCATTTTGCCATAAGCCTTCTTGCAGTCCTCCTTGGTAATCTGGAAAGGAACAATGTAGTCCGGACGTTTTTCCCTGGCAATCCGGCTGTCAAGAATCGTAGAAGCACCACAGAAACTGCAGAATCCGGTTGCAGCATTCTCGGTACTTAAGATTTCACCGCCGCATTGCGGACAGGTGAAAATGTTGACATCATAAGTAGATGTCTCCACAGCATCGTGATCCTTCTGATAGCTGTAAGGATTCAGCTGTGTGTGACAGTAGTCACAGAAAAGTGATTGTGTTGGAATATCAAACCTCAGATTTCCTCCACAATTGGGACATTCATACATAACATTCTCCTCTTTTGATTTAATATACTCAGGTATTGACCGAACAAGGATACGTTGTCCCCGGAAAACTTCTGGTATCGAAGACCTTTGTTTTAGATATAAAATACCGAATTTCTAATGTGTGTGTTTCACTTTTGGTTATAAAAACTATCTTTCCAATGTTTGACAAAATCGCTGTACGGTTCGTCGAAATGCAGATGCCTTATAACGACTGCTAGGGGCACTTGGAATTTCACCTGAAAACCGGCAACACTGGCACAGGGATGTGCCAGAGAGGTGCATATGAGCACGGATGTGAATTTGCACCGGTTGCCGGATAAAGTGATATATTGTCCGAAATTTCCGGTGCCCCTTGCAGCCGTTAGGTGGCATCTACAATCGACGGACAGTGCAGCGATTCCGTCAAAGCAACGGAAAGACAGTTTACCATCAAGCGAAACACACACATAAGAAATGCAGGTATTTCATATTATAAAAAACAAAAGGTTCTTCGATACCAAAGTTTTCCAGTATCAACTTATCTCGTTGACAATGACCTAATGTAATATACTAATATGGTAATGGAAATATAACAGAAAGTAAATACATTTTACTTCCTATTTTCAGAAAATTGAGTTATAATATATATAACTAGAAGTAATACGAGAGAGTTGTCATACGACCGTAGAGGAGGGGTGCTCATGAGACAGGAATTTACTTATAACCAGATTGCACACCTGAATGCAGCGTTACATGAACAACGCCTGCCATACCGTATTAGCTTTCATGATGCGGAGACAGCCGTTGTAGAACCGTTAGGATTTTGTGCATGTGATGGTAAAGAGGGTATGCTCAAAGCGGCAATTGAAGCATTTTTTGAAAAAGAGGGAATGACCGTAACATTCTCTGACCATTGCGAAATTATTTCACCGGGATGCCGGACCGTTTCTATGGCAGCCTGCCAGTAGAAACAGGTGAGACCGGAAAGGTGAGCAGATTAGAAGGATGAAGCCAGAATTCAAAAATTATTGAGATGGGAACAGATTTTTGAAAATACTTTCTCTTTTAAGTCCTCATCAGAACAGAACATTTGAATCGCTATATCCACTGCTTTCGGAGAGAGAGCAGTGGATTTTTTGAGCCATGAAATATCAGCGGCAGACTCTGTACCTGTAAGAAAATGATTTACAATTTCATTTAACTGGTGGCAGAATTCCATCAGGGAATGATAATCATGAATCATATCTAAAAGGTTGTGCCCATAAAGTTCCTGTTCAAAGGAACAGGTAGAAATTACCTGCATGCAAAGGTGCAGTTCACCGGTAATATCAGAAGCTTCCATCAGAATGTCCGGGCGTTTCGCATAGCTTTCCATGAAAATGGACTGGGCTTTCTGGTAGTCGCCATCCGCAAAACATTTTGCCAGAGATTCCCGGAGCATTCTTGTTTCATGCTTTTCACCGGACATCCCCACCATACATTCATAGGTGGAGAGATTCTGCTTCGCAATGTAGACGGTCAGCAGAAACTCCGACAGGAATCCAAACAACCGCTTACAGTAATTATCATAGCTGCTGATATCGACCCGGCACTCCACTTCAAAGAGAATGTCAAACAGCCATTCACAGTAGGCATCAAATCGTTCTTTTGAAGTAATGAAAATATTTCCAAAATAAGTATGTACATCATGAACCATATGGTGAAAAACAGGCACATAGTCTGGGTATTTTTCAGAAATGACCTGCTCAGTAATCAGCAGATCCTTCTGGTGATGGTTCTGGCTGAAACCATTAAAATACGAAGTATTTAAAGTCAGAAGCTTTGGTGTGATCATGTCATGATTCTGAAGCAGCCACATCAGCTCTTTTTCCGTGAAAATAAGCCCCTGTCTATTTATGAGATAGCGGCGGTAATGACAGATGCCGATATAATCGCAGGCATGGTAATTTTTCCAGAGCCAGTAAATGCCGGTCAGCTCGCAGAAACTTTTGTTTTTCCGGGAAATATTATCTCCGGTATCATCTGCAAGATAGCCTAATTCCGGAGAAATTGCATGTCCGACCTGCAGAGGAACATACATGGAATCGGTGGGAGCTTCAAATTGTTTGTGGGTCATAACGAATATTTTAATGGACATAATACACCTCGCAAAAACATGCTTTTCCCTTACTGTATACGCAATCGCATTCCTTGACAAGAGCAAATCAGGGAACCAATCAACATTTTTGACATAAACTAATACGAAAGTAAGAAAGAATGGGAAGAGGTCAGCGTGAACTGCAGCAATTCAATCGAACATACCGTGGAAGCGGGGGATACATTATACAAACTTTCCCGGCAGTATAAGACGACGGTATCCTCTATTATTTTAAGCAATCCAAGGATAAATCCTTACAATTTACAGATTGGAATGAAGATAGAAATATGCCCGGGCAGAGAATACACAAGACCGGAAATGCCGGGAAATACAGGAGATTCCTGGATTTCCAATAACAATGGAAAAGGAAATTTAAAAGAACTGATGCGGATGGCATGGCTGAATCATACCTACCTGCTCCGGATGCTTTTGGTCAGCATGGCAGCGGATTTGCCGGATCAGCAGGAACTGGTTACTGCATTAATTGACAATGCAGAGGAAATAGCAGATCTTTTCGGCAGATATTATCCGGAAAATACGGTGAACAGCCTCAGAGATTTACTGGTGCGCCAGGTAGAGCTTACCGGTGGACTGATCACCCAGAAAAAAGAAGGAAGAGCGAAGGATACGGAGGAGCAGGTACGACGGTTAAACGAAAATGCAGACCGCATCGCAGAGCTTTTGGCATCTGCAACACCGGAATATGAAGAAAGTGTATTAAAAGAAATGTTCCGTATGCACGTAGACCTGACCGGACAGGAAATCAATGAGCGGCTTGCCGGCAATTATGAAAAAGATTTACAGACATTCTGGAATATCCAGCGGCAGATTATTGCCATGGCGGATTATTTTGCCAACGGACTGGAAACAGAGGCAAAGGAATCCGGGCTTCGTTAAAGAAAAGGCATTAAAAAGTATTATTTCTTATGGTTCCACAGCAGAAGCGGCTGTGTTATAATAGAAAAACAGGACAAAAACAACCGAGGCTGTCCGAATGCAACTGCGGACAGCCACAACATAAAAGTACAGAACAAAAACAATAGTAAATAGAAGGAGACAGCAAAAAATGACACCAGAATTTTTAAACAGCACATTAGAGCATTTATATGAGAGAACCAAAGAAGGAAAGCAGCACTGGAATGTTGAGATGAAGACCAGCGAATATAAAGAGGAATCCGAAAAGCCGGTTGTAGAAGCCGACGGAAAGCAGTGGGTAGTAGATGAGTGTTATACAGCCTATTCCTGCGAAGAGCATGGAAATGAATTTGTAATGATTACTTATGAAAATATTGAGACTTGTGGAGAAGAAGTGCGGAGCACCAACATGGTATTCCTGCCGGATCCGAATGTCCGCTATTTTGATTTGGACCGGCTGGCCCAGTATGCAATTCTTCCAAGCCAGAAATTGATGGAGACCATTCATCAGTTATTTACTCTTCTGCTTTCTCTTCAGAAGGAAGAAAGTGCCCAGGTAGAGTGGAAAATCAGCGAATAGGAAATGGCATCGCAGACAGATTGTAATTACATATGTTTCTTGTAGTTGTTTTAACAATTTAAATAAAACTGAAAATTCAGATAATTTATACAATATATGCAATATAATAAAGTAAATACGAAAAATAATTAAGAAAATTCTAAAAATAGTGTTGACAAATGAACTATAGTTAGATATAATCAAATCATCAAAAGAAACAAATGAACGGAAACAAAGTAAGGAGGAGATTCCACCAGAAAGAGAAGGAACAAACTCATAATAATGTAAGAGGAGGTCGATACCACCAGGATATTAAATCAGAATCGGACAAGCGTTTAGACGAAGAGAAACGCAATAGTAAGAAAGGAAGGTACGGTCCAATGCAGAGCTGACAGATATTATGAAACCTAACATAATAAATAATAAAATCAGATTCAGTTCATGGATTCAGAATCGGAAGGAAAACCTGAGGTAAATACAAAAGAAAAGTGGATGGAGAATCAGAACGGCAACGTAAAGATATGGTTCCAGTCCAACAGGACTCAGAAGCGAACGGATTCAGGAGGAAGGGTTCAGGGATTGAAGACGAAATATACGAAATGAGGTAAAAGTCCAATGGACGAAATAGTATGAAAGGGCATCATCTTAAGAGAATTTAGATGATGCCCTTTTTCACTTTACAGGGAATTGCTTTCCTGTAAAGTGAAAAACGCTCCACGAGGATGCGCACTGCAGCGTATAAGGTAGATGTCGCAAGCGACCGCCGCAGGCGCGGGAATGTGCCAAGGCACATTCTTTGTTCTGTTATGCTTCTTTTTTTTGCGCTTCAAGGGCTGCTAAGCATGCCTGGGCAAGCTGGTCGCCACAGGAAGTGGATTTGAATCCACAGGTGATGCCCTTTAATTTTTCTTCTACTTCTTCTACCGTTAATCCCTCTACCAAAGAAGAGATAGCCTTTAAGTTGCCGTTACATCCGTTGGTAAAGGTAACATGTTTTAAAACATTTCCCTCTAAATCCAAATCGATCTGGGTGGAACAGGTTCCTTTGGTTTTGTATGTGTAATGCATAAGAAACTCCTTTCTATACCTGGACTTGTTGCCAGGCGATTGCAAAATGAAAAATGGTGTATGATATTTTTATGAGGTGAAAGGCTCCACCTTCTTTTCCGATATGAAATATTGTAACTCTAAGCACTTTATTTTTCTTTTTGTTATATCGACTGCCTTTCCAATGTTTGACAATGATTCCAGAATTGTCCGCCGGAGTGCGGATACCTTGGCAAAGCTGCTAGGGGCACTTGGAATTTCACTGGCAACCGGCAACACTGGCACAGGGATGTGCCAGTGAGGTGTATCTGAACATGGATGTGAATATACACCGGTTGCCGGACGTAATAATGAGTTTATCGAAATTCCTAGTGCCCCTTGCGGTTTTGACGTCGCATCCGCAACCGGCGGACAGTTCTGGAATCCTATGTCAAAGCAACCGGAAAGACAGTCTGCAATCAAGAAAAATAAAGTGCTAAGAGTTACGAGATATTTCATATCCATTAAAAAGAAGTGAAGTCTTTCACCTATAAAAATATCTTATTCTGTTTTTTCATTTTGCAATCGCCTGTTCAATCTTTGCCTATTATAGCATCTGTTTGTAAAAAGTCTACTGATTTAACAAAAAGTTTATAAAACGTTCATTGGATTAGATATTGTGAAGAAAGGCAGATAGTGGTACAATATTTCATAGTTGCGTAAGCAAAATTATGGATAGGAGCATTATATGAAAGCAATAGAAAAAATCTTTGGAACACATAGCGAAAGAGAATTAAAAAGAATTTATCCACTTATAGATAAGATAGAGTCTTATCGGCCTGCCATGCAGGAACTGACTGATGAGCAGTTAAAGGATAAGACAAAAGAGTTCAAAAAGAGACTTGCCGATGGTGAGACACTGGACGATCTGCTTCCGGAAGCATATGCAACCGTTCGTGAGGCAGCAAAGAGAGTGCTTGGAATGGAACATTACCGTGTTCAGCTGATTGGTGGTATTATCCTGCATCAGGGACGTATCGCTGAGATGAAGACCGGTGAAGGAAAAACATTGGTATCTACCCTGCCGGCATACTTAAATGCATTGGAAGGAAAGGGCGTACATGTTGTAACTGTTAACGAATATCTGGCAAAACGTGATGCTGAGTGGATGGGACAGGTTCATGAATTCTTAGGACTGACTGTTGGCGTTGTGTTTAACGGCATGGACACTAAGGAACGTCAGGATGCATATAACTGTGACATTACTTATATTACCAATAATGAATTGGGATTCGATTACCTGCGCGATAACATGGTGATTTACAAGGAACAGTTAGTACAGCGTGGGCTTCATTTTGCAATTATCGATGAGGTCGATTCTGTGTTGATTGACGAGGCAAGAACACCACTTATCATTTCAGGACAGAGTGGCAAATCCACCAGCATTTATGAGGCATGCGATATTCTGGCAAGACAGATGAAACGTGGTGAAGATCAGAAGGAATACACCAAGATGGATGCTATCATGGGAGTGGAAATCGAAGAAGATGGAGACTTCGTGGTAAATGAGAAGGATAAAGTAGTCAATCTGACATTAGAAGGTGTAAAGAAGGTAGAACAGTTTTTCCACATTGATAACCTTGCAGATCCGGATAATCTTGAGATTCAGCATAATATCATTTTAGCACTGCGTGCACACAATCTGATGTTCCGTGATCAGGATTATGTGGTAAAAGATGATCAGGTATTAATCGTAGATGAATTTACCGGACGTATTATGCCGGGCCGGCGTTATTCTGATGGATTACATCAGGCAATTGAAGCAAAAGAGCATGTAAAAGTAAAACGTGAGAGCAAGACCCTTGCCAATATTACATTCCAGAACTTCTTCAATAAGTATGATAAGAAAGCAGGTATGACCGGTACCGCTTTGACAGAGGAAAAAGAGTTCCGTGACATCTATGGAATGGACGTTATCGAGATTCCTACCAACAGACCGGTTATCCGTGTGGATAAAGAGGATGCTGTTTATAAGACCAAGAAAGAAAAATTCCATGCTGTTGTGGATGAAGTAGAAGAAGCATACAAGAAAGGACAGCCGGTTCTGGTTGGTACCATCAATATCGATACTTCTGAGCTGGTAAGCTCCATGTTGAATAAGCGTGGTATACCACACAAAGTCTTGAATGCAAAATTCCATGAGTTAGAGGCTGAAATTGTAGCACAGGCCGGTGTACATGGTGCGGTTACCATCGCAACCAACATGGCTGGTCGTGGTACTGATATTAAGCTGGATGATGAAGCAAAGGAAGCCGGCGGTCTGAAAATCATCGGTACTGAGCGTCATGAATCCAGACGTATTGATAACCAGCTGCGAGGACGTTCCGGTCGTCAGGGAGACCCGGGAGAATCCCAGTTCTTCATTTCACTGGAAGATGATTTGATGCGTCTGTTTGGTTCGGAGAAGCTGCTTGGCATGTTTAATGCTTTGGGTGTGCCGGAAGGTGAGCAGATTCAGCATAAGATGCTGACCAGCGCAATTGAAAAGGCACAGAAGAAGATTGAGGGAAATAACTTTGGAATTCGTAAGAATCTGTTGGAGTATGATCAGGTTATGAATGACCAGAGAGAGATTATATATGCAGAGCGTCTCCGTGTATTGAATGGCGAGAGTATGCGTGATGTTATCTATAAGATGATTACCGACAGAGTGGAAAATACAGTAGATACCTGTATTTCACCGGATTTACCAGCGGAAGAATGGGATATTAATGAACTGAACCAGTTGCTGATCCCAATTATTCCACTTCAGCAGGTGACACCGGAACAGGCAAAAGAATATAAGGATCAGAAGAAATTAAAACATGCTTTAAAAGAACAGGCTGTAAAACTCTATGAGGAGAAGGAAGCTGAGTTCCCAGAGCCGGAGGCTGTCCGTGAATTAGAGCGCGTTATCTTACTGAAAGTCATTGACCGTAAGTGGATGGATCATATTGATGATATGGATCAGTTACGTCAGGGTATCGGTTTACAGGCTTATGGCCAGAGAGACCCGCTGGTGGAGTATAAGATGAGCGGTTATGACATGTTCGAAGAGATGATTAACAGTATTCAGGAAGATACCGTACGTCTGTTATTCCATGTCAGAGTAGAGCAGAAGGTAGAAAGAGAGCAGGTTGCAAAAGTAACCGGAACCAATAAGGATGAAACAGCACAGGGCGTGCCGAAGAAACGTGCGGCAGCAAAGGTTTACCCGAATGATCCGTGCCCATGCGGAAGTGGTAAGAAATACAAACAGTGCTGCGGAAGAAAAGCTTAAGAATAAAAACACAAAAATTAAATCGACTTATAATAATTAAATTGCATTACATTATAACAGCAAATATGGCAAAAGGAGGAAAATAGATGCATTGCACAAGAAAAGTAACAGAAGATATCATCTGGATTGGTGGAAGTGACAGAAGACTTGCTTTATTTGAAAACATATTCCCGATTCCAAGAGGGGTATCCTATAATTCCTATCTTTTAAAGGATGAAAAAACAGTATTGTTAGATACCGTAGACCGTTCCATTACAGGACAGTTTTTAGAAAATCTGGCATTTGCACTGGATGGAAGAAATCTGGATTACATGATTGTAAACCATATGGAACCGGATCACTGTGCTTTAATCGAAGAAATCGTAAGACGATATCCGGAAGTAAAGGTTGTGGGAAATGCCAAGACCTTTGGCATGATACAGCAGTTCTATACCTTTGATATTGCAGAACGTTCCGTTACTGTGAAAGAAGGCGAGACATTAAATACCGGAAAACATACCCTTCACTTTGTGATGGCACCGATGGTACACTGGCCGGAAGTAATGGTAACATATGATGAAACGGACAAAGTATTATTTTCAGCAGATGCATTCGGAACCTTCGGAGCATTGAACGGAAATATTTTTAATGATGAAATTGATTTCGACCGCGACTGGCTGGATGACGCAAGACGTTATTATACCAATATTGTTGGAAAATACGGTGGACCGGTTCAGACAACCTTGAAGAAGGCAGCAGGACTTGATATTTCCATTATCTGTCCACTGCATGGCCCAATCTGGCGTTCCAATCTTGGTTACATTCTGGATAAATACAATACATGGAGCAGCTATGAGCCGGAAGAGAAGGCAGTTATGATTGCTTATGCATCCATGTATGGAAATACAGAAAATCTTGCAAATATACTCGCAGCAAAGCTGGCAGAAGCAGGCATTCACAATATTGCAGTATATGATGTATCCAATACACATGTTTCCACTTTGATTTCAGAAGCATTCCGCTGCAGTCATATTGTACTGGCAGCGCCAACCTATAATGGAAATGTATATCCGGTTATGGAGAATTTCTTAAATGACATGAAAGCACTTGCAGTTCAGAAGCGTACCGTTGCGATTCTGGATAATGGTACCTGGGCAGCAACAGCTGGAAAACAGATGGCAGATAAGGTTACAGAAATGAAAGATATGAAGATTATTGAACCAAATGTAAGTATTAAATCTTCATTAAAGAACGAACAGCTGGAACAGCTGGATGAGCTGGTGGCAGAGATTAAGAAAGATTTCTAAAGCACTGGCAGTTATCAGAAGAGAAAATGAAATAAAATAAAAACGAACAGAGTAAAAATGAGTACAGAACAAACATTCGATTTTGTTCTGTACTTTTTTGCTATGGGGTGCTATAATGAGCGGAGAAACGTGGTAATACTAAAGGAAGAGTAAATGAACAGAGGAGAAATTGAGTGGATCATTTTAAATTAGTTTCCAAATATCAACCCACCGGTGACCAGCCGCAGGCAATTGAGAAGCTGGTGAAGGGATTTAAAGAGGGCAATCAGTTTGAAACACTACTGGGTGTAACCGGTTCCGGTAAGACATTTACCATGGCAAATGTCATTGCCCAGATGAATAAACCGACATTGATTATTTCACATAATAAGACGCTGGCGGCGCAGCTCTATGGAGAATTCAAGGAATTTTTCCCCGAAAATGCAGTAGAGTACTTTGTCTCTTATTACGATTACTACCAGCCGGAGGCATATGTGCCATCCACGGATACTTATATCGCAAAGGATTCTTCTGTGAATGATGAGATTGATAAACTGCGTCTGTCTGCTACAGCAGCATTGACGGAACGGCGGGATGTTATTGTCGTTTCCAGTGTATCCTGTATCTATGGACTGGGTGAACCGGAGAACTTCCAGAAGATGATGGTATCTCTGCGGCCGGGCATGGAACGGGATCGTGATGATGTTATCCGGCAGTTAATTGATATACAATATACAAGAAATGATATGGATTTCCAGCGAGGCACCTTCCGGGTACGGGGAGACGTTTTGGAAATCTTTCCGGCAGACCGTGGAGAGACTGCTATCCGGGTAGAATTCTTTGGCGATGAAATAGACCGGATTACAGAAATCGATGTATTGACCGGCGAGATTAAGAATAGTCTGAATCATATCAGTATTTTTCCGGCATCACATTATGTAGTGCCAAGAGAGAAAATCCTGCGTGCATGCGATACCATTGAAGCAGAACTGGAAGAGCGTGTGAAATACTTTAAGGGGGAAGATAAGCTCTTAGAGGCACAGCGGATTGCCGAGCGGACGAATTTTGATATTGAAATGTTAAAAGAGACAGGCTTCTGTAGTGGAATTGAAAACTATTCCAGACATTTATCCGGACAGCCGGCAGGTTCGAGACCGTTAACACTGATTGATTATTTCCCGGATGACTTCCTGATTATGGTAGATGAGTCCCATATTACGATTCCACAGATTCGTGGAATGTATGCGGGAGACCAGTCCAGAAAGACAACGCTTGTGGATTATGGCTTCCGTCTGCCTTCGGCAAAAGACAACCGGCCAATGAATTTCGAAGAGTTTGAAAGCCAGATAGACCAGATGCTGTTTGTATCTGCAACGCCAAATGATTATGAAGAAGAACATGAACTTTTGCGGGTAGAGCAGATTATCAGACCGACAGGACTTTTAGACCCTGATGTGGAAGTGCGTCCGGTAGAAGGCCAGATTGACGATTTGATTGGAGAGGTCAATAAAGAGACTGCGGCAGGACATAAGGTGCTGGTAACGACACTGACCAAGAAAATGGCAGAGGATTTGACAGAATATATGCGTGAAGTGGGTATTCGTGTGAAATACCTGCATTCGGATATTGATACTTTGGAAAGGGCAGAGATTATCCGGGATTTGCGGCTGGATGTATTTGATGTGCTGGTGGGAATTAACCTTTTGCGGGAAGGACTTGATATACCGGAAATTACATTAGTGGCAATTATTGATGCGGACAAGGAAGGTTTCTTGCGTTCCGAGACTTCGCTGATTCAGACTATCGGACGAGCGGCAAGAAACAGTGAAGGTCATGTTATCATGTATGCAGATAAGATTACAGACTCCATGCGGGTTGCGATTGATGAGACAAAGCGCCGCCGTGAGATTCAGCAGAAATACAATGAAGAGCATGGCATTACGCCGACTACCATTCAGAAATCTGTCCGTGAGTTAATCAGTATTTCCAAGAAGGTAGCCAAGAATGAAATGGAATTCAAGAAAGATCCGGAATCCATGGATAAGAAGGAATTGGAGAAGCTGATTGCAGATATTCAGAAGAAGATGAACCATGCTGCTGCAGAGTTGAACTTTGAGGCTGCGGCAGAATATCGTGATAAGTTAATTGAGTTAAAGAAGATGCTTCGCGATTTGTAAGTAGAGAAAGAGGAAGAAAAAGTGGCAAAGAAAGAGAGAAAATATATCAGGATTCGTGGTGCAAGCGAACATAATTTGAAGCATATTGATGTGGATATACCAAGAGATGAATTTGTGGTACTGACAGGACTCAGCGGCTCCGGTAAATCCTCACTGGCATTTGATACGATTTATGCAGAGGGACAGCGGCGTTATATGGAGAGTCTGTCATCTTATGCAAGGCAGTTCTTAGGACAGATGGAGAAACCGAATGTAGAGAAAATAGAAGGTTTGTCTCCGGCAATTTCCATTGACCAGAAATCCACAAACCGTAACCCGAGATCTACTGTAGGAACGGTAACGGAGATTTATGATTATTTCCGTCTGCTCTATGCGCGGATTGGAATTCCGCACTGTCCGAACTGCGGCAAGGAGATTAAGAAACAGACCGTAGACCAGATGGTAGACCAGATTATGAAGCTGCCGGAGCGTACCAGGATACAGCTTTTAGCACCGGTAGTCCGTGGAAGAAAGGGTGAACACCAGAAGCTCTTTGAACAGGCAAAGCGAAGCGGCTATGTGAGAGTACAGGTGGACGGAAATACCTATGAACTGACGGAAGAGATAAAGCTGGATAAGAACAAGAAACATAATATCGAAATCGTAGTGGATCGTCTGGTGGTAAAGGAAGGTATTGAAAAGCGTCTGACGGATTCTATTGAAAATGTGTTAGAACTTTCAAACGGACTTCTGATGGTGGATATCATTGATGGAGAGACCATGCAGTTTTCCCAGAGCTTTTCCTGTCCGGATTGTGGAATCAGTATTGATGAAATCGAACCGAGAAGCTTTTCCTTTAACAATCCGTTTGGCGCCTGCCCGGAATGTTTTGGACTGGGTTACAAGATGGAATTTGATGAAGAACTGATGATACCGGATAAGAGATTGAGCCTTGCAGAGGGAGCAATTCAGGTGATGGGCTGGCAGTCCTCTACCGATAAGAAGAGTTTTACTTATGCAATCCTTAAGGCACTTTCTGAGGAATATGGCTTCAGTCTTGATACACCATATAAGGAATTGCCGGCAGAAGTCCGGAATATGCTGATTCATGGAACCAATGGAAGGCCTGTAAAGGTATATTATAAAGGTCAGCGTGGAGAAGGCGTATATGACATTGCCTTTGAAGGACTGATTAAAAATGTGGAACGCCGCTATCGTGAGACCGGCTCTGATACCATGAAACAGCAGTATGAGGAGTTTATGCGGATTACACCGTGTAAATGCTGTGGCGGACAGAGGTTGAAGAAGGAGTCACTGGCAGTAACGGTTTCCGGTAAAAATATATATGAGATTACAGCAATGTCCATCCGTAATCTGGATGCCTATTTAAAAGAAATGGAACTGACGGAACAACAGCATCTGATTGGTGACCAGGTCTTAAAGGAAATCCGGGCTCGTGTAGGCTTTTTGATGGATGTGGGACTGGATTATCTGTCACTGTCCCGTGCAACCGGAAGCTTATCCGGTGGAGAAGCACAGCGAATCAGACTTGCAACCCAGATTGGTTCCGGACTTGTAGGCGTGGCTTATATTCTGGACGAGCCTAGTATCGGTCTGCATCAGCGGGATAATGATAAACTTTTGAATTCCTTAAAGGGGTTAAAAGACCTTGGAAATACACTGATTGTAGTAGAACATGATGAAGATACTATGCGTGCAGCAGATTATATTGTGGATATCGGGCCGGGAGCCGGTGAACATGGCGGAGAAGTCATTGCTACCGGAACAGCAGAGGAGATTATGAAAAATAAGAACTCTATCACCGGTGCTTATTTAAGCGGAAGAATCAAGATTCCGGTACCGAAAGAAAGACGGAAACCAACCGGATTCATTACTGTAAAGGGTGCAAGAGAGAATAACCTGAAGAATATTGATGTGAAGATTCCACTGGGTATAATGACCTGCATTACCGGAGTGTCCGGCTCCGGAAAGAGTTCACTGACCAATGAAATCCTCTATAAACGTCTGGCAAGGGATTTAAACCGGGCAAGGTGTATTCCGGGTGCCCATGATGATATTGAAGGTCTGGAACAGTTAGATAAGGTAATTGATATTGACCAGTCTCCAATCGGAAGAACACCCCGTTCCAATCCGGCTACTTATACCGGCGTGTTTGATATGATAAGAGATTTGTTTGCATCCACTCCGGATGCCAAGGCAAGAGGATACCAGAAGGGAAGATTCAGCTTTAATGTGAAGGGTGGCCGGTGTGAAGCCTGCTCCGGCGATGGTATTCTTAAGATAGAAATGCATTTCCTGCCGGATGTATATGTTCCGTGTGAAGTGTGTCAGGGCAAACGATATAACCGTGAAACACTGGAAGTAAAATATAAGGGCAAGAGTATCTATGATGTGCTGAATATGACAGTGGAAGAGGCACTGGAATTCTTTCAGAATGTGCCTTCTATTGCAAGAAAGATACAGACCCTTTATGATGTGGGCTTATCTTATATCCGTCTGGGCCAGCCATCTACTGAACTGTCTGGTGGAGAAGCACAGAGAATTAAGCTTGCAACAGAATTAAGCAAACGCAGTACAGGAAAGACTATTTATATTCTGGATGAGCCGACAACAGGACTTCATTTTGCAGATGTCCATAAATTAATTGAAATTCTGAGGAGATTGTCTGATGGTGGCAATACAGTAGTTGTAATTGAACATAATCTGGATGTAATCAAGACGGCAGATTATATTATTGATATGGGGCCGGAAGGCGGAGACGGTGGCGGAACTGTGGTTGCCCAGGGAACGCCGGAAGAGATTGCCAAAGTACCGGAATCCTATACCGGACAATATGTAAAGAAATATCTGGAATAGTAATACCGGATAAGCATAAGACAATGAAAAATGGCATCTGCTAGAAACTGCCAGTGGCGGGTTCGGCAGGTGCTATTTTCTATAGGCACATTCTTTGTTCCTGTTATGTGCACAAAAAAACTGCTGAAACATTCAGCAGTTACTATCTTGGGGAGTACCCTCCGGACATCCCGAGGGACATCCGAAGGGCTGAGTTATGAAAAATTATATTAGCTTAATAGCTAGTACATAAATGATACTATAGAAGACCTGTGACTATTATGTGAACAAAAAGTTAAGACAATTAGAAAGCAAAAGAAAGTTAAGAAGATGTTGCGATTTCATTAAAAATAAGTAAAAACAGAAAAAAACCTTTGAAAAATGCCATTTATTGTATATAATGTGATTATATATGTAAGAATATGATTGAATGCGTAGTCTGCCTTTTTTGTAGATTACTCCACATATAATGAAACAGATGAAAGGGGAAACATTGACATGGTTTCAACAGATATTGGAATTGATTTAGGAACAGCCAGCATATTGGTTTATATTAAAGGAAAAGGCGTAGTTTTAAAAGAGCCGTCCGTAGTAGCGTTTGACAGAGATACAAACAAGATTAAAGCGATTGGTGAAGAAGCAAGGCTGATGCTTGGTAGAACACCGGGCAACATTGTAGCAGTAAGACCACTCCGCCAGGGTGTTATTTCTGATTATACCGTAACAGAGAAGATGATTAAGTACTTTATTCAGAAGGCACTGGGAAAGAAAACATTCCGTAAGCCAAGAATCAGTGTCTGTGTACCAAGTGGTGTAACAGAGGTTGAGAAGAAGGCGGTAGAGGATGCAACTTATCAGGCAGGAGCAAGAGAAGTTGCAATTATTGAAGAACCAATTGCAGCAGCAATTGGAGCAGGTATCGATATTGCAAGACCTTGTGGAAATATGATTGTAGATATCGGAGGAGGAACCGCAGATATTGCAGTAATTTCACTGGGCGGTTCGGTAGTAAGTACATCAATTAAAATTGCCGGAGATGATTTTGATGAGGCAATTGTCCGTTATATGAGAAAGAAACATAATCTTCTGATCGGAGAAAGAACTGCAGAAGATATTAAGATTAAGATTGGAACCTGTTTCCCACTGGCACAGCCGGAAACGATGGATGTCCGTGGACGTAATCTGGTAACAGGACTTCCTAAGACAGTAACTGTTTCTTCTGAAGAGACGGAGGAAGCATTAAGAGAACCAACTTTACAGATTGTAGAAGCGGTACACAGTGTTCTGGAAAAAACACCACCAGAGCTGGCAGCAGATGTTGCAGACAGAGGAATTGTGCTGACAGGTGGCGGTTCATTACTTAGAGGACTGGAAGAGCTGATTGAAGATAAGACAGGAATTAATACAATGACAGCAGAAGAACCAATGACCTGTGTAGCAATTGGTACAGGTAAATTCGTAGAATTCTTAGCTGGTAAGAGAGACGACGATTAAGATTTCGGGAGGACTGTAGATGGTAAAAGGATTATATACCGCATGGACCGGAATGTTAGACGAACAGAACCGTCTGGATATTCTGACAAATAATCTGGCAAATGCCGACACAACCGGATATAAGAAGGAAGGTACCACAAATCATACATTTGCTGATACACTGGCAATTAAGATTAAGGATACTTCTGATTATGGGCAGCCGCGGGTACTGGGAAATATCAGTATGGGGGTGCATATTGGCGAAGTATATACCGATTTCAGCCAGGGCAGCTTTAAAGTGACAGACAGAAGTACCGATATGGCATTGGATGGAAATGGTTTTTTTGCGGTATCATTTACCAATAAGAATGGTGAAACATCTATGAAGCTTACCCGCGATGGAGCATTTACACTGACCAGAGAAGGCTATCTGGTGACCAAAGACGGTGATTATGTGCTGAACCAGAATGGAGCTTCCACTGGCAATCCTGGTGCAGAGAATTATATCCGGATTAATCCGAATCTGGATTTTGAAGTGCTTTCCGATGGAAGTATTATGCAGAATAATCAGGTGGTTGCAAGACTTGGTGTGGTAGATGTAGATAATTATGACTATATCAGCAAATATGGTGAGAATCTCTATGATGTAGTAAATGGCGGACAGCTTGTGGCATCGAATGCGAGAGTAGAGCAGGGTGCATTGGAAGCTTCCAACATTAATGTAGTATCCGAAATGGTAGATATGATTACAATCACCAGAGCTTACGAGGCTGGACAGAAGATTATCCAGACGATGGATTCAACACTGGACAAAGCCGTAAATAATGTAGGTAAAGTATAAAAAGAACTAAAGAAAAGTGCGAAAGAAGCCGATATAAATAAGTAGGAAACAGGTACGTTTCATAAAAGACTGGCCACGGATGGTGCAAGAGAGATAAGGAGCGCAGGGCTTATGATGAGAGCATTGTGGACTGCTGCATCAGGAATGATTGCACAGCAGACAAATATTGATTCGATTTCTAATAACTTATCGAATGTAAATACAACAGGTTACAAATCCGAACAGGCAGAATTTAAATCGCTGCTGTATCAGACACTGCAGTCTAAGACAACTTCTGCAAATGGTGATGAAAAGCCGGTTCCGGTTCAGGTAGGACTGGGAACCAGAGTAGCCTCTATTACATCTGATTTTACCAATGGAGCATTAATTGCCAATTCCAGCAATACGGCATTTGCGTTGGAAGGAAAAGGATTTTTCACAGTGCGTGGAGAAGATGGACAGACATACTATACCAGAAATGGTAAATTTGGCTGGGCAATCGGAACTAATGGAACGACACTTTGCAATGAAGCCGGCCTTCCGGTATTAGATAGTAATGGAAATGAAATTGTTCTGCCGGATGGTGTGACGGCATCATCTATCGAAGTATCAAATGATGGAAAGTTCTATTATAAAGATGCGGCAGGCAATACCATAGATATGAACAGACAGATTGGCGTATATCAGTTTACCAATCCGGCTGGACTGGAAAAGGATTCCGGAAGTCTTTTGGTTGCAACAGCAGCATCCGGTAATCCGATGAATGAGCTGACTACTCCGGGACTGACCAGAAGCAAGGTATGCCAGAATTATCTGGAAGCATCCAATGTCCAGGTAGCAGACGAGATGGTTAATATGATTATTGCACAGCGTGCATATGAATTAAACTCTAAGGCGATTCAGGCAGCAGATGAGATGCTTGGACAGGCAAATTCATTAAGAAGATAGTTCTAAAGGCAGGGTAAAATATGAGTATATCGATGGATAATATTTCGACATTACTGAATACAACTGCATCACAGGCAAGTAACAGTTCCAATGGACTGGAGAAGACATTGAATTCAGATTTATCAGGTGCAACGGATGATGAACTGATGGATGTCTGCAAGGAATTTGAAGCTTATTTTTTGGAACAGGTTTATAAGGAAATGAAGAAAACCATTCCGGAGAACGAAGACCAGGATGCCAGTATGAGCCAGATGACGGATTATTTTGAAGACGAGATGATTCAGAAGCTGGCAAGCCAGTCAGTAGAACAGAGTGGCGGAAGTAACAGTCTGGCGCAGCAGCTGTATGAGCAGATGAAGCGTAATTATAATATGGAATAGAATTTAGAAAAGACGATAAAAGGGGCTGTCATTATATGACAGCCTTCTCTTACTTTACAGGAAATTGCTTTCCTGTAAAGTAAAAAACGCTCCGCGAGGATGCACACTGCGGCGTATAAGGCAGATGTCGCAAGCGACCGCCGCAGGCGCAAGAATGTGCCAAGGCACATTCTGTGTTCGATTGGAAAGGAAAGACGATGGAGACGATAACCGGTTATGTAGATCATATCATATATCGAAATGCTGACAATGGCTATACGGTACTGGTGCTGGTTTGCGAAGAAGAAGAGATTACCTGCGTGGGAATCTTTTCGGGAATCAGTGAGGGAGAGAATATCGAAGTGACCGGTGAATATACGGCACATCCGACCTATGGAAAGCAGTTTAAAGCTGAAAGCTATGTGGAGAAAGAACCAACCGATGAACTGTCCATTGAGCGTTATCTTGGCTCCGGAGCAATTAAAGGGATTGGTGCGGCACTTGCAGCAAGAATTGTAAGAAGATTTAAAGGCGATACCTTCCGGATTATCGAAGAAGAACCGGAGCGGTTAGCGGAAGTGAAAGGAATCAGTGAACGGAAAGCAATGGAAATATCAGACCAGGTCTCTGAAAAACGAGATCTGCGTCAGGCAATGATATTTTTGCAGCAGTATGGCATTACACTGAATCTTGCGGTGAAAATCTATAAAGAATACGGACAGGAAGTATACGGCATCATTCAGGAGAATCCATATCGTCTGGCGGATGATATTAGTGGTGTGGGATTTCGGATTGCAGATGAAATTGCTAAGAAAGTCGGTATTCATACAGATTCTGATTTTCGAATCCGAAGCGGTATATTGTATACACTTTTGCAGGCATCCGGAGAGGGACATACCTTTCTGCCGGAGGAAGAACTGACAAAGCGTGCAGGAGAGCTTCTGGGTGTAGCAGAAGAAGCAATCGAAAAGCAGTATATGGATTTGTCGATAGAGCGGAAAATCATTATGAAACAGGAGGGCGAACAGGTTCAGATTTATGGTGCACCACTCTATTATACGGAAGTAAATACAGCCATGATGCTTAAGAATCTGGATATTGCCTATGATGTGTCAGATGCAGAGATTACCCAGCGAATTCATAAGATTGAGAAGCAGACCGGCATGGAACTGGATGAACACCAGAAAGAGGCTGTTTCGGAGGCAGTAAGAAACGGACTTTTGGTAATCACCGGTGGACCCGGAACTGGTAAGACGACGACAATTAACAGTATTATCAAATATTTTGAACTGGAAGGCCTGGACATTTTCCTGGCAGCACCTACCGGAAGAGCTGCAAAGCGAATGAGCGAAATGACCGGATATGAAGCTAAAACCATACACCGGATGCTGGAATTAAACGGTGGAATGGAAGGAGCGGTAGGATTCGAACGAAATGAAAGTAATCCACTGGAAACGGATGTTGTAATTATCGATGAGATGTCTATGGTGGATATCAGCCTGATGCAGTCCCTTCTGAAGGCAATGGTAGCCGGAACAAGACTGATTCTGGTAGGAGACGTAAACCAGCTTCCGAGCGTAGGACCGGGAAGCGTATTAAAGGATATTATCGACAGCGGACAGTTCCATGTGGTACAGCTTACCAAGATTTTCCGACAGGCATCCCAGAGTGATATCATTGTCAATGCCCATAAAATCAACCGGGGAGAAGAAGTAGTGTTAGATAACAAGAGCATGGATTTCTTTTTCCTGAAACGATATGATGCAGATGTGATTATCAATGTGGTACTACAGCTGATTATGCAGAAATTGCCTAAATTTGTAAATGCACAGCCTTATGATATACAGGTGCTGACTCCGATGAAAAAAGGAAATCTGGGCGTAGAACGATTGAATGCCATCCTGCAGCGATACTTAAATCCTCCCGCTCCGGATAAGAAAGAAAAAGAGTATGGCGATAAAGTGTTCCGCGAAGGGGACAAGGTCATGCAGATAAAAAATAATTATCAGCTGGAGTGGGAGGTCTTGAGTAAATATGGATTTGCCATTGACCGTGGAACCGGTGTGTTTAATGGGGATACGGGAATTATCCGTGAAATCAATGATTATAAAGAGACAATGACTGTGGTCTATGATGAAGACAAGGTGGTAGAGTACTCCTTTAAAATATTAGAGGAACTGGAACTGGCATATGCCATTACAATACATAAATCCCAGGGTAGTGAATATCCGGCAGTTGTAATTCCGCTTCTTGGGGGTCCGAGAATGCTGATGAACAGGAACCTTTTGTATACAGCGGTAACCCGGGCAAGAAAGTGTGTAACACTTGTGGGAAATGAAATGTGCTTCTATGAGATGGAACAGAATATTACAGAACAGACCAGATACAGCGGTCTGCGGGCGAGACTGGAAGAAAAAGTGTAGAGGCGGTTGACTGTACAGACATGCAGAACCTTCCGCCGACCGCTTCTTACGGGTGCCTGGAAAGAAAGAAAAACCAGCCGAAATGCTGTATTTTGCAGAATTCCGGCTGGTTTTTGCGTGTCTGACAACTTGCAAAGCAAATCATTTGTCAATTTTCGTTTAAAAACCGGCAGATACCAATTACTTGGATAATAAAGCTTTGTCATTGGCAAATTCTTCGCCACTGATTTCTTCAAATTTCTCTAATAAATCTTCTACGGTAAGATTCTTTTTCTCTTCTCCGGAAATATCTAAGATAACCTGACCTTCATTCATCATAATCAGACGGTTGCCATGAACAATTGCATCACGCATGTTGTGTGTTACCATCAGAGTGGTAAGGTTCTGCTCTGCAACTATTTTATCCGAAAGAGTAAGAACCTTTGCAGCAGTCTTTGGATCCAAAGCAGCGGTGTGCTCATCTAAGAGAAGCAGTTTTGGACGGTTTAAAGTAGCCATAAGAAGAGTCAGTGCCTGACGCTGACCACCGGAAAGCAGTCCGACTTTAGAGGTAAGACGGTTCTCAAGTCCTAAATCCAGCTCTTTTAACAATTCTTTGTAATGTGCTCTTTCTGCCTTGGTAATACCGCTTCCAAGACCTCTGCTTTTGCCACGACGGGCAGCGAGGGCAAGATTCTCATCGATTCCCATGGTAGCAGCAGTTCCCATCATAGGATCCTGGAATACGCGTCCTAAGAAACTGGCACGTCTGTGCTCGGACATTCTTGTAACATCTACGTCATCAATAGAAATGGAACCTTCATCTACAAGAAAGACTCCTGCAATGGCATTTAATAAAGTGGATTTTCCGGCACCATTTCCACCGATGACAGTAACGAAATCACCTTCGTTTAAAGTAAGGGTAGTGCCGTTAAGAGCGGTTTTTTCGTTAATGGTTCCCGGATTAAATGTTTTGTAAATATGATCAACTTTAAGCATTGGTTTTGGCTCCTTTCTTTACTGGTTTTGTAAAATATTTCTTCTTCCAGTAAGGAACTGCAAGGAAGAAAGCAACCACAAGCGCAGATAACAGCTTTAAGTAGTTAGTATCAAGACCAAGCCAGATAACAATCTGAAGTACAGCGTAGTAAATAACAGCACCGATAGCGACAGATAAAAGCTTCAACGCAAAGTTGTGGAAAATCTTTTCGAACAATACAGTACCGATAATAACGGCAGCAAGACCGATTACGATAGCACCACGTCCTGCATTGACATCAGCAAATCCCTGATACTGTGAGTAAAGAGCACTGGCAAGACCAACAAGACCGTTGGAAATCATTAAACCGATTACGGTATTGAAATTTGTGTTGATACCCTGGGCACGGCTCATATTCGGGTTGCATCCGGTAGCACGGATAGAACAGCCTCTTGCAGTTCCGAAGAACCAGTACAGGATAGCTATAATGGCGATGACAAAGATAGCAACGATAAATATGGTGTTTTTATAAAAAGCCACATTTTTTACATATCGTAAAGATACAATTAAATCGTATTTGTCAGCGCTGATTGCCTGGTTGGATTTGCCGCCAAGAATCTTTAAGTTAATGGAGTATAATCCAAGCTGGGTTAAAATACCTGCAAGGATTACCGGGATTCCCATTTTTGTATGGAAGATTCCGGTAATTAATCCTGCCAGCATACCGGATATGGTAGCGGCAAGGATTGCTACCCAGATATTCTGTCCAGAAGCAATCAGAGTAACACAGACAGCACCGCCAAGACTCATGGTTCCATCCACGGTTAAGTCTGCCACATCCTGTATTTTAAAAGTGATGTATACACCGATTGCCATAATACCCCAGATTAATCCCTGGGCTACAGCACCGGGCATAGCGTTTAATAAATCAGCAATTTGCAATTCCACAATAAGTTCCTCCGGTTTCTAAATAAATAATTCAAAAGTAAAAATTACTCAGACATGTCTAAAGCTTTGTAATCGTCTGGGACAGTGATGCCAAGCTTCTCACAGATGTCAGGGTTGTACTGTTTGGTAACTGCTGGAGCAAATTCAACTTCCATAGTGGATGGGTCTGCACCATTTACTAAGATTTCGTATGCCATTTTACCTGTCTGATATCCAAGGTCATAGTAGCTGATGGATAAGGTAGCAACACCACATCCTTTGCAGATACCGGCTTCACCTGCAATAATTGGAACACCGGCTTCCCCTGCAATGTTATTGATAACTTCTGTATTGGAAGCTGCAGTGTTGTCGGTAGGAACGTAAAGAACATCGTTATCATTTACAGCACTCTGGACAACACTTGCAATATCGTTGGAATCAACGAAAGAATATGCAGTACAGGTGTAATTTAATTTTTCTAATTCTTCTTTGATAACATCAATCTGATACTGTGAGTTTGCTTCTGCGGAGCAGTAAAGCAGTCCGACATTTTTAGCATCCGGGAATAATTCATTTAACATAGCTGCCTGCTCGGACAGAGGAGCTAAGTCAGAAGTTCCAGAAATGTTACGTCCTGTTGTGCCTGACCAGTCAGAAATGTCAAGAGCGGTTGCGTAATCTGTTACGGAAGTTCCAAGAATAGGAATATCTGTAGTTGCAGCAGCTGCAGACTGAAGAGGAGCAGTTGCATTTGCAAGAATCAGGTCTTCGTTTTTGGAAACGAAGGAGTTGACGATAGTTGCACATGTGGCAGAATCACCCTGGGCGTTCTGCTCGTCAAAAACAACGTCATCACCTAATTTCTCGGTAAGATAGTCTTTGAATCCTTTTGTTGCAGCATCTAATGCCTCATGCTGTACGAGCTGACAGATGCCAACGGTGTACTTTGCGTTGGATGAACTTTTCTCTGTAGCGTTGGATGAACTTTTCTCTGTAGCGTCAGCGTTTTGGGTATCTCCTGCTTTGGAGCCACAGGCGGTCATGCTGAGTGCAAGAACTGCTGCAACTGAAAGAGAGAGAAATTTCTTCATTTTTTTCATAATAATTTCCTCCTGAAATATGTAATATTTTTTTGATTTAACGCGTTCGTGCGTCTGTGCGTTTATGCATTAAAGCGTTAATTCGAATAGACTAATTATAATAAGTAGAGAAAAATAAGTCAATAAATTAAATCCTATTTTTATCAGGAAAAATTAAGAGAATGTTAATGTTTTTGCAAAAGGGACTGTGCTAATATGTGCAAAGAGAGTTTTGGAAAGGAAATAATGAATATACTTGATATTATATTCCCAAGAAGATGCCCACTGTGTGATGAGGTGATACCGCCGGATGGAAAAATCTGCCCGGAGTGCATCGGAAAGGCAGAACTGGTGAAGGAACCGGTCTGTAAACGGTGCGGAAAACCCATTGGGAATGCCAGGAAGGAATATTGTGGTGACTGTGACCGGAAAAAACATTTTTTTGATTCGGGAAAGGCAGTATTTGTCTATCAGGGGGCAGTGCAACACTCGCTGTATCGTTTTAAATATGCCAATCGGCGTGAATATGCAGCTTTTTATGGAAAAATGGCATGTATACAGTATGCCCGGTGGATTTCAAGACTGGGGATAGATGCAATCATACCGGTTCCGCTGCATCGGAAACGCAGGAGGGAGAGAGGGTATAATCAGGCAGAACTCTTTGCAAAGGAAATAGGAAAACGTACCGGAATTCCGGTAGAAACGAAATTGCTATATCGGTGTATAAATACCAGACCCCAGAAGGAACTTAATGACCAGGAACGCAAGAAAAATCTGAAAAAGGCTTTTACAATCGCACAAAATATAGTACAATTAAGAAAAGTTCTGCTTGTAGATGACATTTACACAACTGGAAGTACCGTGGATGCAGCAGCAGAATGTTTGAAGGTATCAGGAATACAAGAGGTTTATGTACTTTGCATTAGCATTGGCAGGGGGCATTAGGAGGAGAAAGAATGGACGTAAGAAACTGCAAAGGATGCGGAAGATTATTTAATTATTATGGGGGCGTACCGTTATGTAAAGCCTGCAAAGATAAACTGGAAGAGAAGTTCCAGGAGGTAAAAGAATATTTGCGGCAGAACCCGAATACTCCGATACAGGTTGTATCGGAAGATAATAATGTTTCTGTAAAACAGATTAAACAGTGGGTGCGTGAAGAAAGACTTGTCTTTTCAGAAGATTCACCACTTGGTCTGGAATGTGAAGGCTGTGGAACAATTATCAAAACAGGGCGTTTCTGTGAGAAATGCAAACGTAAAATGGAAACGGACTTCCAGAGTGTAATAAAGAAAAAACCGGTGGAGCCTCAGTTGGATAAGAGACCGAAGGAAAGAGATAAGATGAGATATCTGTAACTGTAGATTAAGAACTGCCGCAGTGACTGGTGGCAGTTTTTTCTTTTCAGAAGATAATATCTATGTTATACTAAAGAGAGTTTGTTTAGGAGCAGAGTATGATTAGTAAAGAACGCGTCAGACATATGACAAAGCTGTCAGAATTCGAAAATGAAGAAAGTAAAGCCTGCCAGAAAGCAACACAGTATTTTAGAAGAGATTATGTTGCCATGGAGTTGATAAAAAGCTTTTTTGCCGGAACCATTGCGTTCGGACTTCTTTTTGTGCTGTGGCTTTTTTACGACATGGAGAATCTGGTAAAGAAAATTAATGATATGAATATGATTGGATTTGGCATCCGGATTGTAATGGTGTATCTGGTATTTCTGGCTGCTTATCTTATGATTACTTATATTATTTATAATCGTAGATATACAAAGGGGAGAAAACAGGTAAAGGAGTATTATAACAGACTGAAGAGGGTGAGCAGTCTGTATCGTGAGGAAGAAAATATATCTAATACGGATGACTGGGAGGTTTAGGATGACGGGTTTACTCGAACTGAAGGAGCGGTTAATCCGCTTTTTTGGAAAAAATGAAATATATGTGGTGCCGGTACTTAAGTTTATTCTGGCAACAGTGGTATTTCTGCTGATCAATCAAAATATTGGCTATATGACCAGACTGGCCGGACTTCCGGTAACACTGGTACTGGCACTGTTATGTGCGGTTCTTCCGGTCAATGCTATCCTGTTGTTTGCGTTCATTCTGATTGCTGCACATTTATTTGCACTGTCTATGGATGTATGCGTGGTAGGACTGATTCTTATGCTGGTTATCGCACTGCTGTATTTACGGTTTTCACCAAAAGATGGTTATTATGCAGTGCTGACACCGATAACATTTGCATTACATACCCCATATATCATGCCGATTTCGGCAGGACTGTTACGTACACCGGCATCTGCTGCATCTATTGTGAGCGGAACTGTGATGTTTTATTTCCTGAAGGGAATAAAGGAAAATGAGGCAGTATTAAGTGCAGTGGAAGAGGACAGCAATGCGGCTTCTAAGATGGTGGTAGCAATCAACCAGCTGCTGGGAAATAAGGAAATGTATCTGGTACTGGCAACTTTTATTGTGATTTTACTGGTGGTTTATGTAGTGCGCCGCCTGTCCATAGATTATGCATGGACAGTGGCGTCACTGGCTGGTATTCTGATTGGACTTACTGTGCTGATTAGCGGTTTTGTAATGCTTGGAATCAAGGGACAAATCGTCTGGATTATTGTAGGAGGCGTAATTTCTACGGTGATTGCATTGATACAGCAGTTCCTGTTCTTTAACCTGGATTATAGCAGGACAGAACGGGTACAGTTTGAGGATGATGAATATTACTATTATGTAAAGGCGGTACCGAAGATTTATGTTACAACCAAGGAGAAAAAGGTAAAACGTATCGCAGCCAAGGATGAGGAAAAAGAACGTATTTCCCGCAAAGCATTGGCAGAGGAAATGGATATAGACGAAGATTTGCTGAAATAAGACAGAGAGGAAGTGGAACAGGTGCAGTCATTTTTGACAGTGTTGGAAAATTTTAAAGAAAATTATCTGGCGTGGGTAAGCGTTTTGAACATTACGGTATCAAAGACTGATATTGTAGAAATGCTTATTATTGCGTTCCTGTTTTATCACGTCCTGAAATGGATTAAGGATACACGGGCATGGATGCTGTTAAAAGGAATTCTTGTGATTTTAGCGTTTGTACTTGTGGCAGCAATCTTCCAGATGAATACAATTCTCTGGATAGCAGAGAAGACGATTAATGTAGCAATAATTGCAATCGTTGTTATCTTCCAGCCGGAGCTCCGGAAAGCACTGGAAGAATTGGGACGAAAGAAATTTATTTCATCCCTCTTTTCTTTTGATTTTGGGAAAGACGGAGTGGAACGTTTCAATGACCATACGATTGGAGAACTGGTAAAGGCAAGCTATGAGATGGGTAAGGTGAAGACCGGAGCCCTGATTGTAGTGGAAAATGAAATTATGCTGACAGAATACGAAAGAACCGGTATTGCACTGGATTCCCTGGTATCAAGCCAGCTTCTGATTAATATATTTGAAAAGAACACTCCGTTACATGACGGAGCTATTATTGTACGTGGGGACAGGGTTGTCTCTGCAACCTGTTATCTGCCACTGTCTGACAGCCTGGAACTGAGCAAGGATCTGGGAACCAGACATCGTGCAGCAGTTGGAATTAGTGAAGTGAGTGATTCTCTTACAATTGTGGTATCAGAGGAAACCGGAAAGGTTTCTATTGCGATGGGTGGACAGTTGTACCGTAATGTGGATGCGGAGTTTCTGCGCAGCAAACTGAAATTTCTCCAGAGCAGCAATATCGAACCAAAGCGCTTCCAATTACTGAAGAGGAGGTTACGCAATGTTAAAAAAGCTGACAAAACTGGTGACGAATAATTTTGGACTGAAGGTTGCAGCATTATTCTTCTCTGTTGTGCTGTGGCTTGTTGTTGTCAACATTGATGATCCGACACAGGCGAAGAACTTTACCACGTCTATTACGATAACCAATTCGGATTATATGACACAGCAGGGCAAATACTTTGAAGCAAAGGACAGTAATCTGCAGGTAACCTTTAAGGTTTCTACTGTGCGTTCTGTTATGAAGAACTTGAGCAATACTGATTTCCGGGCAGTAGCAGATATGGAAAATGTTGAGCAGGTAGACGGTGTATACCGGGTACCGATTGAGATAACTGCAACACGATATGCGTCTGCGGTGAACTTCCAGGGCAAAACACAGTATATGGAAGTAAATGTAGAAGATCTGATGCTGTCACAGTTTTCTATTAAGGCAAAAACAGTAGGAGATGCAGCTGAGAATTATGCGGTGGGAGATGTGCGGGTATCTCCGAACATCTTAAAAGTAACCGGACCGGAATCGGTGGTGAATCAGATTGATCATGTAGAAGCAACCATTGATGTAACAGGTGCATCCGCAGACTTGACGGATAGTGTAGTCCCGGTTGTATATAATGCAAACGGTGAGGCGGTAGACACCTCAAAGCTGAATTTTAATATTGATAAAGTGACAATTTCGGCTACGATACTTAATATCCGTAACCTTTCAGTAGAAATTGAACCGAGTGGAACGGTTGCAGATGGATTTGTATGCACCGGAGTGACGATTAATCCGAATAAGATAGCGATAAAGGGAACACCGGAAGCACTGAACGCAGCCGGAAGTATTGTGATTCCGTCAGACCAGCTGGATATCAGCGATGCAACTGGCAATGTAGTGAAGACAATTAACATTTCTTCTTATCTGCCGGATGATGTAGAGGTGGTCGATGCTGACAATCTGAATGTTGAAGTAACCGCAGTGGTGGAGCAGATTGTATCAGAATCTTATAGCATACCGGTTGAAAACATTGCAATTCAGAATCTGAAAGAGGGTTATGAAGCAGTCTTTGCAGAGAGCACAGTTACAATAACCTTAAAGGGACTGCGGAATGATCTGGATAAACTTATGGCAGACAGCATTAAGGGAAATGTAAATGCAGCAGGACTGGCAGAAGGTAATCATACCGTAACAGTTACCCTGGAGCTGGATGACAGCTTATATTCCGTAAATGGAACACAGTCTGCAGTGATAACCATAACAAAGAAATCAGAAGATACATCAGATACCACGAATACCGGAAATGACAATGGAACCCATACGGGTTCGAATGGTGGTACAGAAACGGGAACGGGCAGTACCAATGGAAATAATACGAATAATGGAAATTCGGAGGAAGATTAGAAAATGAGCAGAATGTTTGGAACAGATGGTGTAAGAGGTGTTGCAGGAGCGGAGCTGACCATTGAACTGGCAACAAAGCTTGGGCAGGCAGGTGCCTATGTGCTGACGAAAGAGCAGGAACATCAGCCGACATTAATTGTAGGATGTGATACAAGAATTTCAGGTGGAATGCTTGCCAATGCACTGATGGCAGGAATCTGTTCTGTAGGAGCCAATGCAATCTATGTAGGGGTAATGCCGACACCGGCGATTGCCTATCTGACCAGAAAACATAAAGTAGATGCAGGCGTTGTGATTTCCGCATCCCATAATCCGATGGAATTTAACGGAATCAAGTTCTTTAATGGAGACGGATATAAGCTTTCTGATGCGTTGGAAGATGAAATCGAAGAGCTGATCCGCAATAATATGAAAGATGTTGTACTGCCGATTGGATCCGGTGTGGGAAGAATTGACTATCGTTTTGATTTGCGTGATGAATATGTGAAATTTATGAAGAAATGTGTGCCGGTTGATTTGACCGGTATGAAGATTGTGATAGACTGTGCAGAGGGTGCATCCTACTATACATCGGTTAAGACATTAAAAGACCTGGGTGCAGATCTGGTTGCTATCCATACGAAGCCGGATGGAACCAATATCAATGCCAACTGCGGTTCCACCCATATGGAAGAACTTCAGGCAAGGGTTGTTTATGAAAAAGCAGACGTTGGCCTTGCATTTGATGGCGATGCTGACCGTATGCTTGCGGTAGATGAAAAAGGTAACCTGGTGGATGGCGACCAGCTTATGGCAATCTGTGGATGCCATATGAAGAAAAAAGGAACTTTAAAGAAAAATACCATTGTAGTAACCGTTATGACCAATCTTGGTTTCAGTCTGATGGGAGAGCGGGAAGGCATCCATGTAGAGAAAACCAAGGTCGGAGACAGATATGTCCTTGAAAATATGCTGGAGAATGGCTATAATATCGGGGGTGAGCAGTCCGGACATATTATATTCTTAGATGATAATACAACCGGTGACGGACTTCTTTCCGGACTTCATTTATTACAGGTAATGAAGGAAACCGGCAGGAAATTATCTGAGCTGGCAGAGGTGATGGAAGTATTGCCGCAGGCACTTGTAAATGCCAAAGTGCCGAATCACAAGAAAGAAAAATTCATGGAATATACTGAGATTGCAGAGGCAATCAAGGCATTGGAAGAGAAATTCAATGGGGAAGGAAGAGTGCTGATTCGTCCATCCGGAACCGAGCCGCTGGTAAGAGTTATGATTGAGGGAAAGAACCAGAGCGAGATTGAAGAAGAAGCACAGAAGCTGGCTGAATTAATTACCAATACAATGCTGTAATCAGGAGGGGAATAGAAATGGTAAGTCAGAAAGTTAAAATAAAGAATCCAACAGGATTACATTTGCGTCCGGCAGGAATACTCTGCAAGGAAGCAATGCAGTATAAATCGTTAGTAACATTTCATTATCGCGGAAATACCGCTAATGCCAAAAGTGTTTTAAGCGTACTGGGTGCGTGCATCAAATTTGGAGATGAAATCGAATTTGTCTGCGAAGGTGATGATGAGGACGAAGCATTAAAGGCAATGGTAGAAGCCGTAGAAAGTGGATTAGGAGAATAAAAGATGAAAAAAATACTGGTAACTGGATGTAATGGACAGTTAGGAAGAGCAATTCGCAAGGAATATGCAGCAAGTGATGTGGAATTTATCAATACAGATGTAGTAGAGGGAGAAGGTGTTGTATCTCTTGATATTACTGATGTAGATGCAGTACTGAAGCTGGTACGTGCAGAGAAACCGGATGTTATCATCAACTGCGCCGCACATACCAATGTAGACAAGTGTGAGGAACAGTGGGATCTTGCATATAAGATTAATGCAATCGGACCAAGAAACTTAAGTATTGCAGCAACCGAAGCAGATGCAAAAATGATTCATGTATCTACGGATTATGTTTTTGAAGGAAATGGGACAAGACCATACACAGAGTTTGATGCACCAAATCCGGTAAGTGCTTATGGAAAGACCAAGTTAGAGGGTGAAAACTTTGTAAAGGAATTTGCAAAGAAACATTTTATCTTAAGAACAGCATGGCTTTATGGGGATGGAAAGAACTTTGTCAAGACAATGCTGGCATTGGCAGAGAATCATGATGAATTAAATGTAGTCTGTGACCAGGTGGGAACACCTACCAGCGCAGTGGAATTAGCAAAAATGATTCATTATCTGGAAGGCACAGAGAATTATGGAACCTTCCATGCAACCTGTGAAGGAGATACCAACTGGGCAGATTTCGCAGAAGCAATCTTCAAAAGAGCAGGAAAGAATGTAAAAGTAAATCATGTAACCAGTAAGCAGTACAAAGAGATGAATCCGGCATCCGCTAACAGACCGGCATACTCTATCTTGGAGGATTATATGATTAAGCTTACCAGTGACTTTGTAATGGCAGACTGGCAGGATGCACTGGATGTCTATATGAAAGAACTGTTGGGATAATAGGTGAAAAAATGGAACCATTAGTAAGCGTATGTATTCCGGCATATAATAATGCGGAATACATTAAAGATACGATTGATTCAATTCTAAATCAGACATATCAGAATATAGAGCTTGTAATTGTGGATGATAATTCAAAAGATAATACTTATGAACTGATTCGGGAAATCGGGGATGAGAGGATTAAGCTTTATCATAATGATAAGAATCTTGGAATGTCAGGAAACTGGAACCGCTGTCTTTCCTTATGCACCGGTAAATATGCAAAGCTTGTCTGTGCAGATGATATTTTATCACCGGATGCATTGAAGCGGGAAGTAGATGCTTTAGAGGCAAATCCTACAGCAGTGATTGCAGAAAGTGATACCAAGCTGATTGATTTAAATGGAAAAGGAAAAGGCTTTTATAAACGCTATAAGAAGAGCGGACTGGTAGATGGAAAAGAAATCTGCCGGAAGGGCTTCTTTTCACAGGATTATTTCGGAGCACCACAGGCAAATACTTTCCGGAGAGATGTGGCAGAGAAAATCGGAGGATTTGATACAGATTATACCTATATCTTAGACTATGATTTCTTTGTTTCCCTGGCATGTGAAGGCGATGTTTATATCATACACGAACCACTGAATTTCTTCCGTGTGCGAAAAGGTTCAAATACCGGAGAAGTTATGGGGGGCAACAAGGAAAAAACAAAAGTATATGTAGAGGAACATCTGCATTTACTGGAGAAAAACAAAGAACGCTTGAAACTGACACCGAAAGATATCAGACGCAGTGTTATGATTCGCAAGTTCCGCTGTTTTGCGGCATCTGTATATCTGAAACTGTTTGTGCATAAATAAGCGAAAGGGGACTAAAATGGATAAAATTGCAGTATTGATTCCCTGCTATAACGAGAGTAAAACAATCGTAAAGGTAGTAGAGGATTTTAAACGGGTAATTCCGGAAGCTGTTATTTATGTATATGATAATAATTCCAATGATGGAACGGACGAGCTCGCAAGAAGTGCCGGTGCGGTCGTACGTTATGAATATCAGCAGGGAAAAGGAAATGTTATTCGAAGAATGTTCCGTGAAATTGATGCGGAATGTTATATCATGACAGATGGAGATGATACCTATCCGGCAGAATCAGCACCGGAGATGATAAAACAGGTGCTAGAGCATGGAGCAGACATGGTAGTAGGAGACAGACTTTCTTCTACTTATTTCCAGGAAAATACCAGACCATTCCACAATTTTGGTAATTCCCTGGTGCGTAAATCTATCAATCTTTTCTTCCACACGGATATTAAAGATATTATGACAGGTTATCGTGCGTTCAGTTATCAGTTTGTAAAATCATTCCCGGTATTATCCAAGGGATTTGAAATTGAAACAGAAATGAGCATTCATGCAGCAGATAAGAATATGCAGGTAGACAATGTGATTATTGAGTACCGTGACAGACCGGAGGGAAGTGTATCCAAGCTGAATACCTATTCAGATGGATTTAAGGTACTGCGTACCATTGCAAGACTGTACCGGACCTATAAGCCAATGTCATTCTTTGGCATTATTGCATTTATACTGGCTGCTCTTGGAGTTGGTTTCCTGATACCGGTATTGGTAGTATATGCAAAGACCGGAATGGTGCCGAACTTCCCGACTTTATTTGCTTGCTGTTTTACGATATTGGCAGCAACCCAGGCATTCTTCTCGGGACTTATTCTGCAGACCATTGGACAGAAGAACCGGCAGGATTTTGAAATGGAACTGCAGGCAATCGAAGAGAGAAAGAAAAAACTGGATAAAGAATAGAACTGTTAAATTATGTACAAAAATGTGCACAAACTTCTAAAAAGTTGACAAACAAATGAGGACTGTGCCATAATAAAACGATTTTTAAATCAGGAGGAGAATAAGATGAGAACTTATTTAGTAACTGGAGGAGCTGGATTTATTGGTTCAAACTACATTCACTACATGTTTCGTAAATACGACAATGAGATTCGTATTATCAATGTAGACGCATTAACTTATGCAGGAAACTTGGAAAATTTAAAAGACATCGAGAACAGAGACAACTATACATTTGTAAAAGCAGATATTACAGACAAAGAAGCAATCCGCAAAGTGTTTGCAGAAAATGACATTGACCGCGTGGTACATTTCGCGGCAGAGAGTCATGTTGACCGTAGTATCAAAAACCCTGAAGTATTCGTTCATACCAATGTAATGGGTACTGCAGTTATGTTAAACTGTGCAAAAGAAGCATGGGAACTTCCGGATGGAAGCTTCAAGGAAGGTAAGAAATTCCTTCACGTATCCACGGACGAAGTATATGGTTCCCTTCCGGATGATGGAAAGAGCTTCTTCTATGAGACAACACCATATCAGCCACACAGCCCATACTCTGCAAGTAAGGCATCTTCTGATATGTTAGTAAAATCTTATATTGATACTTATCATTTCCCGGCAAATATTACCAATACATCCAATAACTATGGACCTTACCAGTTCCCGGAGAAACTGATTCCGTTAATCATCAACAATGCTTTACACGGAAAGAAACTCCCGGTATATGGTGATGGAATGAACATCCGTGACTGGTTATATGTAGATGACCATGCAAAGGGAATCGATATGGTTCAGGAGCAGGGACGTCTTGGACAGACTTATAACATCGGTGGACACAATGAGAAGCGTAATATCGAAATCATCAACATCATTATTGAAACTTTACAGGAGATTCTTCCGGATGATGATCCAAGAAAAGCAAATGTAAGCAAAGATTTAATCACTTACGTAGAAGACCGTAAAGGACATGACAGACGTTATGCAATCGCTCCGGACAAAATCAAAGCTGAGATTGGCTGGGAGCCGGAGACCATGTTCAAAGATGGTATCAAGAAGACAATTGCATGGTATCTTGAGCATGAAGACTGGATGAACAATGTAACCAGTGGTGACTACCAGAAATATTATGCAGATATGTATAAAGACAAATAGGCTGTAATAAATAAGTTAATAATTGAAATAATAAAAAGCAGAAAGATTTATCCTATGAGAAAAGTCTTTCTGCTTTTTGCTATCATATTATTCGAAGAGACAGTTGATGGTAGACTCTGCAGGTTAGTAACAAGATATGGTAGAAAATGGACCTGAGAAGATACATCTTGTGATTGCAAATATTACTTATAAGTAATATAATGAATAAAAAGGAAAAGGATGATGGCGTGAACAGAGAAACAGTAATGAAGGAGTTGGCCTTGTTACTGGATGATGTACTGATTCATCCTGCAGTTGCAGGGGAGATAAAGCAGTTGATTCTGGGGACGGGCAATGAGAAAAAATTTATAAAACAATTGACAAAACAAGTGGGATTGTTAAAAGAATATGGAATTAATGTAATTCAGCTTCCGCAGTTTGAAAAATTAAAAAACTATAGAGGTTTATATTCTATGCATTTGGAGAGTAATGTATATAATATTAGAATGTTATATACATATGGAAAAGATGGCGAAATTATACTGCATTGCTTTTATGAAAAAGAGGGCAAGGAAGTTACTGGCTATGAGAAACATGCACCAATTGCAATGGAAAGAAAACGGGAAATGGAGGTTTGATTATGAGTGTGAAACCAATGAAATTAAGTGAAGCTTTGGCTGACCTGGCACAGGATTTCTCTTTAGCGGATGTTATAGCTACAAAATTACAGGCTAAGATAGCCATAGCAATTACAAAAAAGAGACTTGAATATGGAATGACACAGAAAGAGTTTGCAAAGAAATTAAATGTATCACAAGGCATGGTGTCTAAATGGGAAAGTGAAGATTATAATTTTACAATCGAATCACTGGCACAGATAGCAGAAAAATTAGAATTGAATCTGGAAATTTCGTTGACTCCGGAAAGTGACCAATACAGAAAAATTCAAAGAAGAGAATCAAAATGTGAATGGAATGGAAACATCTGGAAAAATAAGTACAAAGGAAATATTGTTGAGTTGAATAGGGCGGTGTAAAAATGAAAATAGAAAAGGCACTTGCAAATATACAGTTGCTTGGAACTCAGGTAAAGAAAATTGAATTTGAAAATGATTTTATTGTATTCTATGAACAGGATGATACAAAGAAATACTTAGATGTCAGCTATAACATTAAAGAATGCTCGTATGATGAAAAAGCGAAAGAGTATATTGGAATATTGGCATTATATATTGAAATGCAGGTTGAAAATGAAGAAAAGAAGATGGAGCTTGGAATGGAACTTCATGGTTGTTTTCAATCAAATGAAGTAGCGGAAACATGGGAAAAGGAATTTAGAGAATTATTACAGATAAATGGTACAGCGGCACTGTATTCTGTAGCAAGAGGATTAGTTATGAGTATTACGGGACAGTCGTATACAGGAGAGAATATTGTTCTTCCGATGGTTAATGTATTTCGACTTCATGGAGAAAATGAAAAGTAGATAGAAAGAGAAGCGGATAGGAAAATACAAGACCTGTCCGCTTTTTTGTGCGTTTTCGCCAGTATTTCCACGGGTACTACAGAAATTATTAAGGAAAATATAGATGAAAAATACGATGTAATATGTTATAATTAAATGATTTATTGAGTGAAAGAATGCGTTGGAGAACGTAAACAATATGATTAAGGAGGAGATTATTCCATGAAAGGTATTATTTTAGCCGGAGGATCCGGAACAAGACTTTATCCATTGACAAAGGCAGTATCGAAACAGATTATGCCGGTATATGACAAACCAATGATTTACTATCCATTATCTACACTGATGTTAGCAGGAATCCGTGAGGTGCTGGTTATCTCTACACCAAGAGATCTTCCGGTATTTGAGGAGTTATTAGGGGATGGAAGCCAGCTTGGAATGTCTTTCTCTTATGCGGTACAGGAACAGCCAAGAGGACTTGCAGATGCATTTATCATCGGTGAGAAATTCATTGGAAACGATGCAGTAGCATTGGTATTAGGCGATAATATTTTCTATGGACAGAGCTTCTCTAAAGTGCTTCGCAGTGCAGCAGAGCGTACAGAGAGCCAGCCGGGAGCAACCATTTTCGGATATTATGTAAAAGATCCAAGAGAATACGGTGTAGTAGAATTTGATGAGAATGGTAAAGCATTGTCAATTGAAGAAAAACCGGCTCAGCCAAAATCCAATTATGCAGTTCCGGGACTCTATTTCTATGACAATGATGTAGTAGAGATTGCCAAGAATGTAAAACCATCTGCAAGAGGAGAAATTGAAATTACAAGTGTTAATAATGAATATCTGAATCGTGGAACCCTTCAGGTTGAGACCTTAGGAAGAGGATTTGCATGGTTAGATACCGGAAACCATGACATGCTTCTTGATGCGGCAGACTTCGTAGCAGCATTCCAGAAACGTCAGGGATTATATATTTCCTGTATCGAAGAGATTGCATACAAGAGAGGATTCATCGATAAAGCACAGTTAGAGAAGCTGGCGCAGCCATTACTTAAGACTGCATATGGTCAGTATCTGATGGACATTGCTAACGGATTATAAAATAGAGTTGGGTATTATTGTAGAAAAGCGAGGAAGATAAAAATGGGAAAAATCAAAGTAACAAACGACTGTAATGGAATAAAAGGATTAAAAGTAATTGAACCTGCAGTATTCGGAGATGCAAGAGGATACTTTATGGAGACCTATAACTATAATGATTTCAAGGAAGCAGGAATTGACTGTGAATTCGTACAGGACAACCAGTCTGCATCCAAGAAAGGTGTACTTCGTGGACTTCATTTCCAGTTAAACTATCCACAGGACAAGCTGGTGCGTGTAGTAAACGGTGAAGTATTTGACGTCGCAGTTGACTTAAGAGAAGGTTCTGAAACCTTTGGAAAATGGTTTGGAGTTACTTTATCTGCTGAGAATAAGAAACAGTTCTTCATTCCAAAGGATTTTGCACACGGATTTATCGTATTAAGTGATTATGCAGAATTCTGCTATAAAGTTACTGATTTCTATCATCCAAATGATGAGGGCGGACTTCTGTGGAATGACCCGGATATCGGAGTAGAATGGCCGATGCCGGAAGGAATGACAGAGGCAGACTTGATTTTATCCGACAAAGATAAAGTATGGCATGGCATCAAGGCATATGCAGAGAATAAGAATAACTGCAAGAAAGACTGATAGACAGTTGAAGTAACATAAGGAGTAAATGATATGTCTAAGAAGAGACTCGCAGCCAGCCTGCTGGTGGTACTGTTTGGTATATTGGCGAACATCCTGGTTTTCAGATATGAACCGGCTTTAAGTGAGAAGAAGGTTACGGTAAAGGTAACACTTACATCCGATGAAGAAAATTATATGGAGATGTTCTATCTGACAGACGGACAGAAAATGCCGGATGATTTCAAGGCAGAACAAAGCAGCGGAGTGAATTATAAAAAAGCTGGAACAGAGAAAACGTTAGAATATGCCGTACCGGCAGATGTTTCATATCTTCGCTTTGATTTGGGAAGCGGAGCATCCGAGACAACTATTTCCGGCATAACCATTGAAAGTAATGGAAAAACTGCTGTAATAGGTCAGAATGTTTTTTCAGAAACAGTGCGTCTGCAGGAAGTAAAACAGAATAATGTTTCAGACGGTATTAACCTGACAGCAGAAAAAGAGGATCCTTACCTGGTATGGAATACAGAGAACTGGGGAATTGCGAAGCTGGTAAAGGACAGCCTGTGGCTTCGGTATCTTCTGGTTAAAATCCTTGCGTGTGTTGTATTAGATATCATTCTTATTGTTACATTAAAAGCAGGTAAAAAGCTGATTGTTCTTCCGAAAGAAGTGTATCAGAACAGAAAGCTGCTCTGGAATTTGTCAAAGAATGATTTTAAAACTAAATTTGCAGGTTCCTACCTTGGTATTATCTGGGCATTTATACAGCCAATTGTAACGGTAGTGGTATACTGGTTCGTATTTGAAAAAGGATTAAAGGCTGGAGGAATCAACACCAGAGCAGGAATTGATGTTCCGTTTGTACTCTGGCTGGTTGCAGGTCTGGTGCCTTGGTTCTTCTTCCAGGATGCATTAAATGGTGGAACCAATGCACTGATTGAATACAGCTATCTGGTTAAGAAGGTTGTATTTAAGATAAGTATTCTCCCAATTGTGAAAGTAGTATCTGCACTGTTTGTACATGTATTCTTCGTAGCATTTACGCTGGTGCTGTATAGTGCATATCACTATTATCCGGATTTATATACATTGCAGATTGTGTATTATACCTTTGCCATGTTTATTATGGTATTGGGAATCGTGTATGCAACCTGCGCGATTGTAATCTTTTTCCGTGATTTAACACAGGTGATTAACATTGTTCTGCAGGTTGGGATGTGGATGACACCGATTATGTGGAACATTGATACCATGGAATTATCTCCAGTGCTGATTACCATATTCAAACTGAATCCGATGTACTATATTGTGGCAGGATACCGGGATGCGTTGATTAATAAGGCGTGGTTCTGGGAAAATGCACCATTGACTTTATACTTCTGGCTTCTGACAGCAGTATTATTCGGTATCGGAACCATGATATTTAAGCGGTTGAAGATTCATTTTGCAGATGTATTATAGGAAGGCATAGGATATGAGCGAAGTAGCAATTAGAGTAGATGATGTAAGTAAATTATATAAGCTTTATGATAAACCTTCAGACAGACTGAAGGAATCGTTAGGCTTGACACGAAAGAAATTATATAAGGAACATTATGCACTGCATAATGTTTCTTTTGATGTAAAAAGAGGAGAAACCGTTGGCATAATCGGAACCAACGGTTCCGGAAAATCTACGATTCTTAAGATTATTACCGGAGTCTTGAATCCATCCGGTGGTCATGTAGAGATTGATGGAAGAATTTCTGCACTGTTGGAGCTGGGCGCAGGCTTCAATATGGAATATACCGGAATTGAGAATATCTACCTTAATGGAACCATGATTGGTTTTTCCAGGGAAGAGATTGATGCAAAGATGCAGGATATTCTTGATTTTGCAGATATTGGTGACTTTGTGCATCAGCCGGTCAAGACATATTCCAGTGGTATGTTTGTGCGGCTGGCATTTGCGGTAGCGATTAATATTGACCCGGAAATCCTGATTGTCGATGAGGCGTTGTCGGTAGGTGATGTGTTCTTTCAGGCAAAGTGTTATAAGAAATTTGAAGATTTTAAGAAAATGGGAAAAACCATCCTTTTTGTCAGCCATGATCTGGGCAGTATCAGCAAATATTGTGATCGTGTTGTACTTTTAAACAGAGGAAAGAAGCTGGCAGAGGGCACTCCAAAAGAAATGGTAAGCATGTATAAGCGAATCATGGTCAATCAGGATAAGGCAGAGGAAATCGCAGCACACCAGATGGACATGAGTTCCTTGGAAGAAGAGGATGAAAAGGAAATCAAAGAGGCTGCCTGCGAAGGACAGTGGAAGAACCATTACAATCTGAATCCGGATGTGGATGAATATGGTAATGGTGCCGCTGAAATTGAAGACTTTGCCATAATAGATGAGAATGGTAATTATACCAATGCAATTGTAAAAGGAACACGATTCCGGCTGAAATCCAAAGTAAAATTTAAACAGGATGTTCATGATCCGATATTTACCTATACCTTTAAAAATATACAGGGTGTGGCAATAACCGGAACCAATACCATGTATGAGAAGAAGGATGTTCCATTGGCAAAAGAAGGGGAGACTTATGTTGCAACCTTTGAGCAGGATATGTTCCTGCAGGGAGGGGAATACTTATTGTCCATGAGCTGTACCGGATATCGTGACGGTGAGTTTCAGGTATACCACAGATTATATGATGTATGCAATGTGACGGTGGTTTCAGATAAAAATACCGTAGGTTTTTATGATATGAATTCTGTTACGACAGTGGAGAAGATAGAAGAGTAAAAAGATAAAGGAAAGACGGCGGAAATGACAGAAAATTGTGGGAAAGTTCAAATTGACAGAAGCAGATATCAGGCAGAGCCTGTGTTTGGGGAAGCGGTTCCGGATAAAATGATGTTAGAGGACATAAAACATTATGGGAAAGACAGCCTGCAGGAAGTGATAAAAGAACGTAAGAGTTATAATTATTTATTCTATTTGTCGGAACTCCGCAAGAATATCATAGAATGGTATCCGTTTTCCGGACAGGCAGAAGTGCTTGCAGTGGGTGCGGATACAGGAATGCTTACGGATGCACTGGCACAAAAGGCAGCGCACGTTACCTGCGTGGAAACATCGGAAACGAGAGCCGGATTGAATGCAGCATGGAACGCTGAAAAAGATAATGTCAGAATAATCCTGGGAAATTATCCGGAAGTAGAAGATAAACTCGGCAGCTATGATTACATTACACTGATTGGAGAATGGAAATATGCCAGGTCCTATTATGAGAATTCAGAAGACGCATATAGAACCTTTCTTTTGGAACTGTTAAAACATTTGAAAACCGGTGGAGAACTGCTTCTTGCTACAGAAAATAAAATGGGAATGAAATATTGGGCAGGCTGCCAGGATGATTATTATGGCGGATATTACCGGGGAATTGAAGATTATCCGGGGGAAGATAATGTCCGCACATTTTCGAAGAAAGAGCTGGAAGAGGAACTGAAGGGAATAGAGGGAATTTCCTGGAAATTCTATTATCCATATCCGGATTATAAATTTCCAATGGCGATTTATTCCGATGAATATCTTCCGAAAACAGATGAACTTACGATGAATATCCGTAATTTTGACCGGGACCGCTATGTTATGTTTGATGAAGAAAAGGCATTCGGAACGGTAATCAAAGAAGGGCTATTTTCAGAATTTTCAAATTCGTTTATGGTAACTATCAAAAAGGAGCAGTAGCATGAAAACAGTAGTATTCGCAAAATATTCAAATGATCGTGCAGATGAATTTGCAATATGTACGGAAATACTGAAGAATGAAAATGGAGAGAAAAGCATCCGCAAACGTCCGGTGGAAAAAGAGGGAATCCATCATGTGCAGGGCGTTTATGAAAACTATCTGAAGCTTAAGAGGCAGTATCAGAATGTTTTCGGTGTTGCAGCCTGTCAGATGGAAGCACAGGCGGCAGCGTTTGAGTTTGTGAAGGGAACTGCGTTATCTGCAATATTAGAAAACTACATTGAACAGGGTGAAAAAGACAGAATAGAAGAACTGGTACGGGATTATTGCAACAGGATAACATCCATAGAACCAAAAGCAATCTTTCATGTAACAGAGGAATTTAGAAAAGTTTTCGGAGATGTAACATTTGAAAAAGAGCAGAGTTCTGCTGCAGAAATAACAGATATCGATTTGATATTTGAAAATGTTATGATAGATGCCGAAAGCTGGAAAGTAATTGATTATGAGTGGAGCTTTGCATTTCTTATTCCGGAGAAATTTGTAATATACAGAAGTATTCTTTACTGGTTTTTAAAACAGAATGTCAGCCAGTTGTTTACCTGGCAGGAGTTAATGGAATTAGTTTCAATTACGGAAGAAGAGGAAGAAAAATTCCGGAAGATGGAAGCAAATTTCCAAAAGTATGTCATTGGTGGAAAGATTCCGGTCCGGGATATGACAGAGTATCTTGGAACAAAAGCAATTCCATTTAGCGAGGTCTTGCATCCGGAGACAGAAGCAAAGGACAGGATGCAGGTTTATTATAACAGTGGAAAAGGATTTTCAGAACAGAATTCCTATTTTATCCCGCATACGGATGAAGGGGAGATGAAAGAAATCCGTATTCCTGTCAGCGAAAATGAGAAAGAAGTGCGCTTTGACCCAAGTATGGGAAAATGCGTTGTCTATATAGAATCCATACAGGATTCCAATGGAAAGAAAACTGCAGTCAAGTGGTGCAACGGACGGTGGCTTTCTAAGCAGAGTATTCTCTTTGAAGAGGAAGATCCACAGATTCTCTTTGAAATAGAACGGGGAATTTCTTATCTTGAGATAAAATGTATGGTGGCAGCATATACAGCACTTATCACAGAACTTTCCGATGTGACCAAGTTCTATGATTATGGCAAAGTAAAAAAGACTGCAGAAGAGCGGAAAAATGAAATCGAAGAGTTGAATGAGCAGATTGCACAATATGAAGAAAAACAGAAACAGGGCATAATCCGGCTGGAAGAACAGAATAGAAAGATTGAAGAAATGCGTAAACTGATTATGATAAGGGAAGATGAACTGATGTATCATAAGAATGGACTTTGGTACAGATTCAAAAATAAATTACGCAATTGGAAAAACAGGATATTACATAGAAATCGGTAATAGCTAATGGAGAACAACTATGAGTAATAGAGAAAGTTTTGAAGAATTAAAGAAAAAAATAGAACAGGCAGATGTGGTATCGTTTGATGTGTTTGATACGCTGATTTTACGAATTGTAAATACACCGGAAACCATATTTAAGCTGGTTGGAGATGTCTGCGGCATTAAGGATTATGAGCATATCCGTCAGGAAATGCAGCGGCAGGCAAGTATGGAAGCAGAAGAAAAATGGAACCAGCCTCATGCGGTTATGGATCAGATTTATGATTATATAAAGACACATTCCGGGCTTGAGATGGATTGGGAGAAAGTAAAGCAGACAGAGCTTGAAATGGAATATGATTCACTGGTTGCGAATCCGGAAATGAAAGAAATTTATGAGTTTGCCAAAGCAGCAGGCAAGCGTGTGATAGCAACAAGTGATATGTATTTAAAGAAGGATTTCTTAGAAAAAGTATTGAAAAAATGCGGATATGAAATGGATAAAATCTATGATTCTGCAGATGAGATGCATACAAAATTCCGCGGAGATTTGTACGAGCAGGTGCAGAAGGAAGAAGGAGTTCCTGCATGGAAAATCATACATATCGGTGACAACTGGAAATCTGATGTGGTAAATGCCCAGAAAGCGGGATTCCAGACCTATCATTATCCACAGGAAAAAGCAGATAATAAAAACATGCTTCCGTTCAGCATCGATGAAGGAGTAAAGAACTGTATTCACAAGGAGCATTATGAATTCTGGAAAAATTTAGGCGCAGAAGTGGGCGGACCGCTTTATCTCGGTTTATTTACCTGGCTAAAGAGCTGCCTGAAAAGGGAAAAATATGAGAAGATATTTTTCCTTGCAAGAGACGGTTATAATCTCTATCAGTTGTTTGGAAAATATACCGATGAGAAGACAGAATATCTGATGACTTCCCGCAGAGCCTTGTTATTGGCTGGAATCAGTAAATTAGACGAAGAAACCATGCAGATTCTTCCACCATTTACATTAGGACAGACCATAAAAGAAGTGTTAGAATATCTTGGAGTGCTTGAAATCTGTCAGGACAGCATAAAGGAAGCTGGCTTTGAAAGTGTAGATGAAATTATTCATACACGGGAAGAAATGGAACAGGTAAAGAAGCTGTATACATTAAATGAGACGGCCTTCTTGAAAAAATGTGAAGAAGAGAGACAGGAAGCATACCGGTATTTTAAGGAAAAAGGTTTCTTGGATGTAGACAGCATTGTATTTGACTGTGGCTGGAACGGTTCTTCACAGTATCTTCTGGATCGTTTCTTGGAATGTGTCGATTATCAGAAGAAAAATAAATTCTTCTATACCGGAATTTTAAATACAGAGAAGAGTAAACGCCAGTTAAACGGAAGAAAATTTGAGACCTATCTGTTTAACTATGATGAAAATTATAATCTGCAGAATAAAGTGAAGGATTCCATTGTCATTATGGAATTGTTCTTTGGTGCGCCAATGAACTCTGTTTATAAGTATGAAAACGGAGCGGCAGTATTAGAGGATATACCGGAAGAAACTGTATATAAAGAGGCAATCAGCCAGGGTATTATTGCTTTTGTGGAACGTTCTATTGACTTTGTGGAGAAATATAAGATTCGGGTGAAACAGGAACATGCTGTGACCGCTATTTTACGTTTGATTCATGAGCCGACAGAAAAGGAAGCAGTTACAATAGGAAATATCGCCAATGTGGATGGATTTGCCAACCAGAAAGCAATTATAAAATATATCGCAAAACTGGATGAAGCTTCATATAAAGAAAATCCACAGATTGAAATATACTGGGCGGAGGGCTTGTTCAAGAGACCGGACATCGATGAAAAGTTAAAAAAGCAGATTGCGCAGGATCGTCATCTGAATTATAAGGATGCGGAAACAGATGATGCAGAACAGGCAAAAGAAAGTCTTTATGAAAAAGATTTAAAGAAGTATGGAAAAGTTACGGCTGATTTCCTGGAAGAAGAAAGAAAGCACAAAAATAAAGATCCATACCAGCGTTTTATCAAAGAGAATGAGACCAATATCGTTACAGGAAGAACCTTTGAGCAAAATCCGCTCATTTCATTTGTAGTGCCGGTATATAATGTGCCGGATGACATGCTGACAGCCTGTATCGATTCCATTATCGGACAGACTTATAAGAACTGGGAATTATGGCTGGTGGATGATTTCTCATCCTGGGAGTCCGTGCGTGAAGTGCTGCGCAGCTATGAAACCACACCGGGAGTTCATGTCATCTATCGTACAGAGAATGGAAATATTTCCAAAGCAACAAATGATGGAATTGCAAAAGCAAGTGGTGAATACATCGCATTTATGGACTGTGATGATGTAATAGAATTAAATACGTTAGAAGAAATGGTGGCATTAATCAACGAAAATCCTGAGCTGGATTTCATTTACAGTGATGAGGACAAGCTGACAGAGGATGGAACCAGAAGACATTCTCCGTTCTTTAAGCCAGACTGGTCACCGGATACTTTCTTTTCGATTATGTATACCAACCATCTTGCAATATACCGTACCGCATTGGTGCGCAAGACCGGCGGACTGCGTACGGAATATAATGGAGCACAGGATTATGATTTTACCCTGCGCTTTACAGAACTGACGGATTATAAGCGGATTGGCCATGTGAAGAAAGTATTATATCACTGGCGTGAACGGGCAGAATCCATTGCAGCGAAGATGGAAGCAAAGCCATATGCACTGGAAGCGATGAAGCGCCTGAAAGAAGAAACGCTGGAAAGACGCGGATTAAATGGAACCGTGGAATTCGTCAGTGACATGTATCAGTACAGAGTCTGCTATGAAGCAGAGGGTAATCCGAAGGTCAGCATTGTCATTCCATCCAAGGATAATTTCAAAATATTAAAGCAGTGTATTGATTCCATAAAGCAGTGCACCATTTATGAAAATTATGAAATTATTGTAGTGGACAATGGCAGTAACGAAGAGAATAAAGCACAGATAGAGAACTACTTGGAAGAACAGAAGGCAACCTATGTTTATGAGCCGATGAATTTTAATTTCTCGAAGATGTGCAATCTGGGAGTGAAAGCATCGGATGGAGAATATATTCTGCTTTTAAATGATGATATTAAAGTATATCGTGCAGAGTGGCTGTCTCTTCTGGTGGGACAGGCATCCCTTGATTATGCCGGAGCAGTCGGTGCGAAATTGTTATATCCGGAGACCGACATTATCCAGCATATTGGAATTGCAAATCTTAAGATAGGGCCGTCTCACAGTGAGATAGGATTTTCGGATTCCAATATCTATTATTTTGGCAGAAACCGTGTGAATTATAACTGGCTTGCAGTAACAGCAGCATGTCTGATGGTGAAGAAGAGCAAATATGAAGAAGTAGGCGGTCTGGATGAAGAACTGACCGTTGCTTACAATGATGTAGATTTCTGCTTTAAATTGTACGAAAAGGGCTATTACAACAGCGTGCGGAATGATGTTCCAATGTATCATTATGAATCTATCAGCCGTGGCTCTGATGATGAGGATGAGAAAAAGCAGCAGAGATTGCTGAAAGAGAGAGAACGCTTATATGCGAAGCATCCGAAGCTGAAAGGAAAAGACCCGTTCTACAATGATAATTTAACCCAGAACAAAGTGGATTTCAGCATCAATGTAGAAGAGGAAGAACAGGAATATGCCATCTGTGAGTGGATGAAGCATTATCCGAAAAAAGTAAAAAGTGATTTCAAAGTCTGCATTGATAAAATAACAGATGATAAAGATTTTGCCATTGAAGGCTGGTGTCAGGGAGAAGACGCAGAGAGAGATAATGCGTCAGAACGTTATCTGTTGCTTCGCTCCGAGCAGGGAAAAATCTATCAGTGTAAGATGGAAAAAGTATTCCGTGAGGATGTGGCACAGTCGTTGGGAAGCACCAATTATCTGGCAGGCTTCCGCTGCCGGGTAGACCGAAACCAGATTGCGATGAATCTTCATGCGTATACCATTGGTATTATGCAGAAATATCAAAAAGAAGTCTTTATAAGATGGCTGGATGTCATGAGCGGCAGACAGGAATTAAAAGGAACTGTGGTACGTGATATTGCATTGGAAGAACGTACAGGATGGAAACAAAAACAGATACTGCACAGAATCGATGGCGTAAAGCGTACCGAAGAGCTTTTTGGTATCAAAGGCTGGGCAGTATTAGAACATGCAGATAATATTAATTGTGAGACGCAGATTCTGGTTGTAGAAGGTGACAGGGCAAGAGTATGTTCCACACAGGCAAAGGAACGCTATGATGTAGCGTTATCCATGCCGCACTACAAAAATATTTATCTGTGCGGATTTGCAGCAGAGATTCCAAATGTAGGAAAGGATGCAGCCATTTTCATTGTTAAGAGGAATCTGCACAATGGAAAAGTATATTATCAGCAGTTGAGTGAATCAGAGTTACAAGAGGAAGCGTAGAAAACCAATGAAGAGAAAGTTACAGAAAGTATTTCGAAATTTGTGGACAGCAGTACTGTTATGTGCCATGGTGCTGCCGGTAAATACCGTGCAGGCGGCGGAAAAAGAGCCGCAGAGCGTAGTAGCGACGATAAATACATATTATGACGGTGGATACAGTATTATGGGACCGACAACGGTTACCATTGGACAGATGATTAATTATTATCAGGCGAATCAGGCTTATCCGGCATTTTACGCCAATACGGATGCACCAAATATTTATGTATTCTGTATGATGTATATGGAAGAATGTAATGCAGAGGGCGTCCGTGCCGAGGTGGCATTCGCACAGGCAATGAAGGAAACAGGATTTCTCCGTTACAGAGGAGATGTTCATATTGAACAGTTTAACTTTGCAGGACTTGGTGCTACCGGTAATGGCAATCCGGGTAACAGCTTTCCAACCGTTCGTATGGGAATCCGTGCCCAGGTGCAGCATTTAAAAGCATATGCGACATCGGAACCATTGAATCAGGGAGTCGTAGACCCGCGTTACAGCCTTGTAAATAAAGGCAGTGCACCATATGTGGAATGGCTTGGCAAACATGAGAATCCAACGGGAATCGGCTGGGCAACTGCATGGGGCTACGGAAACAGTATTGTTAATGATTATATTGCAAGAATGCGGAATTATTCTACCTATTCCACCTGGTATCAGGGAGTGAACTATGAGGCAGTATACAACCCGGATTATTATATGTTACATAACCCGGATGTGGCAGCCGTATGTGGCGGAAGTTCAGACAGTCTGCTTTCTCATTTTCTGAATTATGGAATGAAGGAAGGACGGCAGGGAATTGTATATTTTGATGTAAATTCTTATAAACGCCGGTACAAGGATCTTCGAATGGCTTTTGGGAATGACCTCAAATTATATTATCTTCACTATGTATATTCCGGACAGAGTGAACACAGAATTGCATCCGGACCGGTTAACAACTTTGATGCAATAACGGTTTATAACGGAGTGGACTATGCATCAGTCTATGATTATAATTATTATGTAAATAAATATCCGGATATCCGGGCAGCCTTTGGAGATGATGATATGGCAGTTCTTGCTCACTTTGTAAATTATGGAATGAGCGAAGGACGACGGGGTAATGAGGCATTTGATATAAATTCTTATCGGAATGCGTATTCTGATCTTAGGGCAGCTTTTGGAATGGATTTAAAGCAGTATTATCTGCATTATCTATATGCCGGCAAATCGGAAAAACGTGTAACCAGTGGCGCAACAGAACTGGTTAATCCGTTGACTGTATATAATGGGGTAGATTATTCTTCTGTATACGATTATAATTATTATATCAATCTTTATCCGGATATAAGAGCAGCCTTTGGAAATGATGACAGAGCAGTCCTTGCACATTTTATAAATTATGGAATGACAGAAGGAAGAAGAGGAAATGCAACCTTTGATGTAGCTGCTTATCGTAATAAGTATGCGGATTTGCAGCAGGCATTCGGAAATGACTGGAAGGGGTATTATGAACATTATGTGCAGTATGGATTAGCGGAAGGAAGATAAAAGTAAGATGATTTATATACAAGGATGGCTTGAAGTTGTTGTTGCTTTTGGTATTCTAATTATCTATTTGATGAATTATTTTTTGTTTGGATTTGCATTTGCAACAATATGTAAAAAAGAGAAAAAAAATTTTGGCTTTTGTATGGTCTCAGGCTTTTTTATTTATTCTTTAGTTTTTGGAATTTTTGTTTTGCCATTAAAAACAAATGTGATTTCATTAAATATAATTTCTGAAATATGGAGTATAGTATGGCTGCTTACAATTTTACTAATTATAATATGCTGTTGGAAAGAATTGAAGAAACATTTGAAATTTTGGAAACAGCAATTTGTAGAAAATAAAATTGTAATAATTATTTTTAGCGGAATTACAGTAATACAACTCATTTTTGAAGAGCTATATGGGCGATATACAAATGGAAGCGGGGCAGCATGGTTTAATGCTTATGTATCTGCAGCGGTGTTTGATAATTACCTTGGAATTACTCATCCTGTGTCTGGTGAAAAAATGAAATATTTTTATGAAGCATATTTTTTACAGACATATAATGACCATTCTGCGGTAATATCTAAGCTGACAAAGTTATCTCCTTTAATTGAAACTAGAACTGTTATGTCAACAGTGGTAATCATAATAGGTAATTTGTTAATTTATGAATTGGCTAAAAGTTTATTTAAGGAAAGTAAGAAACAATATCGTATAGTTTTTTTCATACTTTATATAGCGGTTATGGGGATATTTGTTCCTTGTGTGTATTTACCTTCTTATTATTATTATTTTAGAGCATTTGAAGGAAAAAATATATTTGGAATGTTGCTTATACCATTTGTTGTGGTATGTTTATTAAAATTGTATGATAAACCGAATAATGGATATGTACAAAAATCACTTGTTTTAGGTTTACTTGGTTCGTATACATTTTGTATGTCGACAATGTATATTTTACCATTTATTTTTTTGAGTTATATACCTATGGTATTTTATAATAAGAAAATGTTTAAAAATTTATGTGTAGGACTAATTCCGTGTATTGCTGTAATGGGATATTATATGTTAATTAGACAAGGTGTTATTACATTGACGATACGATAAGAGGAGAGAGAATGCATTTTAATTATGATGATTATCCAGGAACACAGTTTTTTTTGAAATGGTGTGCAGTTATTAATAGTACAATGACAAATATGGAACGTGGACTTCTGATAGGATACATTTTATTGATTATATATTACCTTATCAAGGGAAATAAGAAGGAACGAACATTTTTTTCGCTACAACCATTAGCATTAATGGTGATAATATTGAATCCGTGGGCGATGGTGGTATGGCTTAGAATATTTGGTGATTCATTGAGAAGCAGAATATTTCGTTTCTTTTGGCTACTTCCAATACTTATGACGTATTCGTATTTTTTGACTTGTTTGTATGAAAAAACTAAAAAGAAGTTTGCTAAAATAATAATTGCGTTGATTAGTATTATCGGGATTAGCCAGATTGGAATTGGAACGAGATATACATTTACAGGTGTCTATGAAAACCATGGTTATCAAATGGTAGAAAATCGATATAAAATACAAAATGATACAATCATGGCAGCAGAAATAGTAGAGAAGGATAAGAAAGATAAACAACAAGCTGTTAATGTTGCTTATGATGGAAATATGTCAATGGAGATTAGAACTTATGATGCATCGATATTATCAGCAACAGGTACTTTCTTTTCTTATCAAATTTTAGATAAGGAGACATGGGATATGCTTGTGGATGATGAAAATTGGCAGGCAATTGTAGCGGCACTTGTGAGCGGAGCTATAATGGATGAGAACTGGGCGGATGAGCGCATTTTAGAAAGGGCATTTAAAAATTTAGATGTAAATTATGCAATTGTACAAAAGGATAATTACTACTTAAGAATATGGCAGGAAGAAGCAGTACAAATAGGAGAAACTGAAAATTATATTGTATTTAAACTATAAATTAGAAGTGTGGGAAGTGTACATATGAGAAAAACAAAATTAGAGTTTTGGAAAAAATTTTATGTGAGAAGTGTAAATTTGTTAATGCTTATTTTAATTAATGGAGCATTCTATTTGACGTGGATGCAGAAATGGAATATGTTGATGAATCGCTATTTTGAGAATAAGGGGAATATACTTATTTCGTTGATATATTTAGCTTTGAGCACGTTTTTCTTGAAAACTTGGGGGGGATTTGATGTTGGTTATGCAAAAACGATTAATTTGGCGTTGGGACAAGTTTTCGGAATGATTTGCACTAATTTTGTAATATATATTCAGATTGTATTGATGGTTGGCGATGTTCAACTGACTAAAAAAATAGCAATAGAAATGATAACATTATTGGTGGAAAACATAGTTATATTACTATTGTGCGATATTATATTTGTAAAATTGTATAGAAAAATATTTCCCCCATTAAGAATATTGCAGATTAATGGAGAATATAAAAATTTCTTGAATCAAAAAATGAGCGCGAGACGTGATAAATATAAAATTTGCGAGGAGATATCTGTATTTAAACCGGAAAATGAGATTTTTGATAAATTGAATCATTATGATGCAATTTTGTTAAATGACATACCTAGTGAATACAAAAATAAAATATTAAAATATTGTTTCGAACACTCTATCCGTGTTTATTTTACTCCAAAGATTTCAGATATTATTGTAAAAGGAACGGAAGAAATTAATTTATTTGATTCGCCGTTGTTTTTATGTAAAAACATAGGATTAACAATAGGGCAGAGGGTGTTTAAAAGGATTTTTGATATTTTACTTTCACTTGTGGGGTTGATAATTACATCGCCATTTATGCTTGTTGCTGCAATATGTATAAAAATTTATGATGGAGGTCCAGTATTTTTTAAACAGGAACGTTGTACATATGGTGGGAAAGTATTTTGGATTTATAAATTTCGCTCTATGATTGTTGATGCAGAAAAGGATGGAAAATCGAAACCAGCAACAGATGATGATGATCGAATAACTCCAGTGGGAAGATTTATTCGAAAGACGAGGATAGATGAATTGCCTCAGCTTTTAAATATATTTAAGGGAGACATGAGCATTGTGGGTCCGAGACCAGAAAGAATTGAACATATTGAAAAATATGGAAAGGAAATACCAGAATTTACGTATCGTTTAAAGGTAAAAGGAGGACTGACAGGATATGCACAGGTTTATGGAAAATATAATACAACGGCTTTAGATAAGCTCAAAATGGATTTGCTTTATATTGTTAATTATTCTATTTTGGTAGATTTTCAAATATTATTTGAAACGGTAAAAATTATATTTCAGAAAGAAAGCACAGAAGGTTTTACAGAGGAGCAAAAGCAGAAATTAGAAAATGAAAATAATGCACATTAAATATGCAGAAAAAGAGGAGGCTATAGAGTGAAAGAAAGACCAATATTAATTCATGAAGTGCGTGATATGTGGCCAGAAACTTTGGTGGTAGGATATGGGATGAAAAGATATAATCCATTTGTATGGCTGTTGCAAAGAGCAGAAAATAGTGCATATCGTAGGTCTGATTATGTTGTTTCAACTTTAGAATATGCCAAAGAACATATGCTTAAACATGGCTTAAAGGAAAAAAAATATAGATATTTAACAAATGGAGTTACACTTCAAGATTGGGAGAATCCGTTAGAACTGCCGAAAATGCATAAGGATGCTCTACAAAAAATTAAAGAGCAAGGGAAATTCCTGATTGGATATTTTGGAGGAATGACTCCACTTGATACATTAGATTTTTATCTTGATGCAATAAAAAAAGTGAATTGTGACTCGATACAGTTTGTTTTAGTCGGAGATGGACGAGAAAGAGAGCGGCTGGAACAAAGAATAAGGAGTGAAAAAATTAGAAATTGCCTCATATTGCCAAGAATAGAAAAAAAGGCCATACCTAATTTGTTAAAGTGGTTTGATTGTATATATATGGGGACGGAGTATACAGAATTAAACAAGTATGGAATTAGTCTTACGAAAATGACAGATGCCATGATATCAGGAGTTCCTATTATATTTCGAACTAATATAGATAATTTAGTAAGTCAGAATAATGCAGGGATTATTGTAGATACAAAAAATCCACAGAAATTAGCAGACAAATTTATAGAAATATATGAAATGGATGCAGATGAGCGAAGAAAAATGGGGTTAAATGGTCATAATGCGGTTGTAAATAATTATACATATGAAAAAATAGCAGAAAACTATACAAAATTGTTCCCAGCAAAGGAGAATTTACATATTTTAATGATACAACATTATGCAGGTTCAAATAATATGGGAATGGTTTTTCGACCTTATTATCTTGCACGAGAGTGGGTAAAACGGGGATACAAGGTTGATATAATTGCGGCAAGTTATTCTCATCTTCGTGTTAAAAATCCGGAGATAGAAAAATCATTTAAAAAACAAGAAATAGATGGAATTGTATATCATTGGGTAAAAACAAGAACATATGAAGGAAATGGGATTAAAAGAGCGTTTTCTATTTTTGATTTTGTAGGTCAGACATTAGTACATGCTTCAGAAATAGCGAAAACATTGCAACCGGATGTAATTATTGCAGGCTCTACTTATATGCTAGATACTTATATAGGACAAAAAATTAGAAGAAAAACAAAATAAATGATTATACATAAAAGGAGATAAAAATGAATAAGAAATTAGTATTAGAAAAAATTGAAAAAAAGGAAATTGTAGTAGGAGTTGTCGGATTAGGATATGTAGGACTCCCATTAGCTGTTGAAAAGGCAAAGGCTGGATTTAAAACAATTGGTTTTGATGTGCAGAAATCTAAAGTTGAAATGGTGAATGCAGGACATAATTATATTGGTGATATTGTTGACAGTGATTTAAAAAAATTGGTAGAAGAAAAAAAATTACAAGCAACATCAGATTTTTCTTTTGTTAAAGACGTAGATTTTATAGCTATTTGTGTTCCAACACCATTGGATAAGCATCAACAGCCAGATATTAGTTGCGTGAAAAATTCAACGGAGGAGATTGCCAAGTATCTAAAAAAAGACACTATGGTGGTATTGGAATCAACAACATATCCGGGAACAACAGAAGAATTAATTAGACCAATTTTAGAGAAGGGATCTGGATTAAAATGTGGAGAAGATTTTTACTTAGGATTTTCACCAGAGCGTGTTGATCCAGGTAATCTGATTTATAAGACAAAGAATACCCCTAAAGTAGTTGGCGCAATTGGAAAAGATGCAACAGAAGTAATTGCAGCAATGTATCGCGCGGTACTAGAGGGTGACGTTTATGAAGTGTCTTCTCCTGCCATAGCAGAAATGGAAAAAATACTAGAAAATACTTATCGTAATGTAAATATTGGACTTGTAAATGAATTAACGATGTTATGTCAAAAAATGGGTATTAGCATGTGGGAAGTGATAGAGGCAGCAAAGACAAAGCCATATGGTTTTCAAGCATTTTATCCTGGACCAGGATTAGGTGGACATTGTATACCCCTTGATCCATATTATTTATCATGGAAGGCTAGAGAGTATGGATTTCATACATCTATGATTGAAAGTTCTATGATGATTAATGACAAAATGCCAGAATATTGCGTAGAAAGAGCTGAAAAGATTTTAAATAAATTTAAAAAGTCAATGAATGGAGCAAAGGTTTTAGTATTAGGGGTGGCATACAAACAAGATATTGATGATTATCGTGAAAGTCCAGCACTCCGTGTGATTGAAATATTAAAAAGTGAGCATGCAGAGGTGAGCTATTTTGATCCATGGATTCCAGAATATAAGTATGAAGGAAAGGTGGTTAGAGGAATTGAAAAGATAGATCCGGAAATTATTTCTAGCTACGATCTTGTTATTGTGACAGCAGCTCATACAAATATTGATTACGAGATGATTCAGAAAAATGCAAAGGCTATTTTTGATACCAAGAATGTCATGAAAAATATTTTAAAAAGAGATAATATAGAGGTATTATAAATGAATTTTACATATGAAGATTATGAAAAAATGATAGAATTATTATGGAAAAAAGGGTATTCATTTTGCAATTATAAAGAAACTTATACAGAAAAAAAAGTTTGTGTATTACGGCATGATGTGGACACAGATATTGGGGCGGCTTTGAAATTTGCTCAAATAGAAAAAAAGTTGGGTGTAAAATCGACTTACTTTATATTGAGCAGAAGTGATTTTTATAATCCATATTCAAAGCAAAATGCCGATAGAATTCATAAGATACATGAATGTGGACACGATATAGGTTTGCATTTTGATGAAAAAATATGCAAAGTACAAAATGAATTAGAATGTATTTCACGAATTTCCGAAGAGGCTATATGTATGGAAAAAATGTTAAATCTGCCAATCAGTAGTGTGTCTATGCATCGCCCATCAAAACAGACTTTGGAAGCAAACTATAGAATTCCTGGGATAATAAATAGTTATTCAAAAATGTTTTTTGAAGAGTTTAAATATGTGTCAGATTCGAGGAGAAACTGGCGGGAAGATATAGAACAGATTATTGAATCGGAACAATATTCATACTTGCATATTTTAACACACCCGATTTGGTATAGAGAAAATGAGTTGGAAACAAGGGAAATATTATTGGATTTTATTCGTAATGGAAATAAGGAAAGATATGTAACATTATCAGGTGAATTTACAAAACTAGAGGAGTTTGTGTCAGAAAAAGATATATAGGGAGAAAGAAAAAATGATTGTTGGAATACATCAACCGAATTTTATACCATGGATTGGGTATTTTTACAAAATATATCGTAGTGATATATTTGTTTTACTAAATGATGTTCAGTTTGTGAAGAATAGTTATGCAGATCGTAATTCCATAAAGACTTCGAATGGATGCTGCTATTTAAAGCTTCCGTTAGAAATACCATCACATACAACAAATTATAATGAAATTCGGATAAAACATGAATTAAATTGGAAAGATAAACAGCTCAAGACGATTGAAATGAATTATAAAAAAGCTCCCTTTTTTAAAGAGGTGTTTTCAGATGTCGAAATGTGGTTTTCAAGTGAAGAAAAAATGCTTGATAAATTTAATTCGAAAATAATTATGGATATATCTAAAAAGCTGAATTTTTCGACAGAATTTGTTTATTCTGGGGACTTTCATATATTAGATAAGAGTACTGATCGATTAATTGATATTATAAAATTATGTGGTGGAGATGCGTACTTTTCTGGAATGGGAGGCGCAAAATATCAAGAGGAAGAACGGTATAAAGAGGAGAAGATAAAGTTAATTTATACGGATTTTACTTATCCGGAATATCCACAATTGTGGAAAGGATTTGAAAAAAATTTGACGGTATTAGATATATTATTTAATTGTGGCTATGAAAAAAGTGCAGAGATTATAAAAGGAGCAGGAAAATGAGATATGCATTAATTGGATGTGGAAGAATATCAACAAATCATGTTAAAGCAGTTTTGAATAATCAGTTAGAGTTCGTTGCAGCATGTGATATTATTCAGGAGCAAATAACAGAATTGTTAAAAAAACACGGTTTAGAGAATATAAGTGAAATAAAGCACTATACCGATTATAAAAAAATGATAGATGAGAATGAGCTGGATTTAGTTAGTATTGCTACGGATAGTGGTAAGCATGCAGAGATAGCATTGTATTGTATCGAACATGGTATAAATATTATCATAGAAAAGCCAATGGCAATGAGTATGAAAGATGCAAATGAAATAATAAGACGTTCTGAGATGAAAAAAGTAAAGGTAGCAGTATGCCATCAGAATAGATTTAATATAGCAGTTCAGGAAATGAGAAAAGCGTTGGAAGCAGGAAGATTTGGAAAATTATCGCATGGTTCAATTAACGTTCGGTGGAATCGGAACAAAGAATATTATAAGCAAGCATCTTGGCGTGGAACATGGGCTAAAGATGGGGGATGCTTAATGAATCAGTGTATACATGGAATAGATCTTTTGCGATGGACTTTTGGAGACGAGGTAGACGAGGTATATGGGGTGACAAAGAGACAATTTCACGATTATTTGGAAGTGGAGGATATTGGAATAGCAGTAGTTAAATTTAAAAATGGTGCTGTTGCAACGATAGAGGGAACAACTAATGTATATCCACAAAATTTGGAAGAAACTCTATATGTTTTTGGTGAAAAAGGTACGGTAAAGATTGGGGGTAAGTCGACTAATAATATTGATGTGTGGAATTTTAAGGATGAATCAGAGTTAGATAGAAAAAACAAGAGTTTGGAAGAGGCAACAAGTAATGTTTATGGAAATGGACATACTAGTCTTTTTGCAGATATGATAGATGCAATAAATAATGATAGAAAGCCATATATTGATGCATATGCTGGAAGAAATGCATTAGAACTAGTATTGGCAATTTATAAGAGTCAAAAAACGGGAGATGTGGTGAAACTTCCGCTGGAAGATTTTTCAAGTATGGATATGATGGGAGAATTTTAAAATGGCAGATTTTTTTGTACATGAGAGTAGTTATATTGACAATTCTGTAGAGATTGGAGAAAATACAAAAATATGGCATTTTTGCCATATTCAGTCGGGAGCTAAGATTGGAAAAAACTGTTCTTTGGGACAAAATGTTAATATATCTAATAATGTAATAATTGGGAATGATGTCAAAATACAAAATAATGTATCAGTATATGAGGGTGTAGAAATTGAAGATGGTGTATTCTGTGGACCTTCTTGTGTATTTACAAATGATTTAACACCAAGAGCAAGATATCCCAAAGGTCATGAAAATTATAAACATACATTGATTAAGGAGGGGGCATCTATTGGTGCTAATGCTACAATTATCTGTGGGAATACTGTGGGAAGATATGCTATGATAGCAGCAGGCGCAGTGGTGACAAAAGATATACCAGACTATGCATTGGCAGTAGGCGTTCCGGCACAGGTGGTTGGAACTGTAGACAAGCAGGGAAATATAGTTTATGTATGATTTTTAAAATAATATAGAGGTTTATGAATAGGTGCATAATATAAATTAAATTTGTGTTGTGTTTTGAAGAAAGTATTGCTGGATGTACAAAGGAGAGTAAATATGCAGTTGAATAAAATTGAGAAGATTAATTTGGAAGTCAAATTGGATATTCCAAACATACTGTTGATGATATTTAGTATATGTGTTTTATTGAGTAATTTGACACCAATTCCTGGATTGTTCGGCAATGCATTGATTGCAGGTTGTGGATGCCTGCTTTTTATATATACGATATTGTATAAAAAGGATGATAAAAGAATATGGTGGGTAGTTTTACTTGCTATAATGCTATCTTTTTGCTTAATCCTATCATCAATGTATAATCATAATGCGAGTATAAAAGAAGTTTTATGGATATGGAGTTATATGGGGGCGGCTTTAGCATTAGTGTCATTTAAAATTGATAGTAGATGGATTTCAGTAATGTTTTATGTTTTAGCTGGTTACTTCTTCCTATGTATTATTATGCGTAGGAGTGTACATTATATTCTTTATTCTACAAGTAGAAATGGAATTTCATTACTCATGATTTTTATGACATTACTTTTGTATGTTTGTAGAAAGAGTAATCAAATGAAAATTGTGTATTTGCCTGCAACTTTTAACTTGATTATATCAGTTTGGGCTTTGGGGAGAGCAGGAATTTTTACTGCAGTGTTTTTCTGGTGTGGCATTGTTATATATGGGCTGGTAGTGGAAAAAGGGAAAAATTGTAAAGAACTTTTGGAAAATATCGGACTTCTAGTAATTGCTATGTTTTTGTTAGTGGGGGTATTTCCGACTAATGAAAGTTTGTATTTGGAGAAAAAGAATACAATTGAAATGGATAGTGCTTCTATTAATAAAAAAATAGAACAAAATATACCTGAAAATAAAAATGGCATGGTCCAACCCAAAAATGAAACATTTATTTCTCGATTTTCAGAATATGGACTAAAATCTGTTAGAATTAATATTTGGTCAGAATATCTGGAAAAAACTTTAGATTCTGGAAAAAATCTCTTTTTAGGTGTGGATTGCTCAACGGGAAAATATTTGGGTACTTATAAACAACCACATAATTCATATCTTGAATTACATGCTAAGTTTGGAATAATAGGTTTTATAATAGTAATGACATTATTGATAAAAACATTTTTTTTACTTTACAGAGAAAGAGAATGGTTATGGCTAATAATATTTATAACTTGTGCAATTAGAGCAATGTTGGACTGGGTAGCGTTTCCTGGAAGCATTGATGTAATATTTTGGTTTTTAATCTTAAAAAATATTTTGATGAAAAGAGAAAGTAAAAAACTGCATTTGAAGAAAGTATGAGGTATTAAAATGTCAGCATATTTTATATCAACAAATTTAATAAAGGTAAAAGAAGCAGCAAAAGAGCTGAGTGAATTGTATGGAAAAACAGCAGATATATATAATTGTGGAAAAATCAATATTGCAATTTCTGCTGCATATAAAAACGGTTATATATTGCATAGTTTTGGAGAAAATAGGATATTTATAATTGGAACAATTTTTAACAAAGATGGATTTGGACAGGAGATTTTTACACGATTTACTTGTTATGAAAAGTTTATAACAGAACTAAAAAATACTGAGCAGAAATTTTTTGGACATTATGTTGTAATATGTATGGATGTAGAGAATCAGAGCGTTGAGGTTATCCCGGATAGAATGGGATTGATTAATACATATTATGCAAACGGAGACAAAGATGATTATTATATTTCTAATGATGTACTTCTAGTTAGTAAATATAGTGAAAATACTTTGCTATACAGGCAGGCGGTTTATGAATTTGTTTTGTTGGAAGCAAATGTGGGAGTGGAGACGATATTTGAAAATGTATTTCGCATAAAGCTAGGTAATGAACTTTTACTTACAAATGATATGATGCAAGAGAAAGAAGTATATAAATACTTTATTGAACAAATGGATAGGAAAACCTATTTAAAAAGAATTACAGAATATTTTTCATTTTTTAATAACTATAAAAAACGCATTGCATCAGATATATCAGCAGGATATGACACAAGATTGATTTTATCAATTGCAAATGAAATAGTAGACAAAATAAAAGGCTTCTCGGCAAAAAATGATTGCGATGGAGGAGTTGATGAAGAAATATCTAAAATCATTACGGACAGATTACATATTGATTGTTATTTTATGGAGTCTTATGATAATGTAGTAATAAATGAAAGAGACAAAAAGTTAGTTTTACATGGCTCATCAGCACTTAGAGATTCAAACAATTCCGGCAAGTGGGGTCATTTGTTTAGAGAACGTTATAAACATGCTGATTTGATATTGGGGGGATACGGTGGAGAGATTATGAGAGCAAAGTATAATCGTTATTCTGATATAAAAGATTTTATTGAACAGTACTATAAGGGGAATGAGGCTGAAAAGATATGCAAATTTGTTGGTTTTAAGGAGCATATACAACAGGAATTAGATGAATGTGTAATACCAGAGAATCTTACATCTGAAATGATTCAGAATTGGTATTACGCTGCTGTCCAAATGAGAATTTGGGGTTCTGGATATATTCAGATGTCAAATTTATATGGAGATGTAGTACATCCTTTTATGGATTGGTATTTAATGAATCCAATATTTGGTTTTGGTTTGGATGAAGTGAAGGACGCAAAATTACAACAGTATGTTATAGATTCGTTTGCACCAGAGTTAAAAGATGTGCCTATTAATTGCCATATGGGGGGAAAAGTGTCATTTAAGGAAAAATTAAAGCGGTTTATTCATTATCATAAAACAATAAGGAATGTAGCAACATTGACTTATTGCAGATTAAGAAATTACCGACAAAATAGTAGAAAAAATTTTAAACTTGATATATTGCCTCCATGTAATGAAAGTATAGATTGGGAGAGCCAACAACATAAGTTGGGAAAGGCAATTGCATCAAGAACGCAATCCATTGTTAGAGCGTATCAGTGCGTAAGAGATGAGTAATAGGACGGAGTAAATGGTATGACGTTGTTAAAGCAGAAAAACGCAGGTGCTTCTACAGCTAAAATTGCGTTGTGGTACATTATAAGTAATGTTTTTGGAAAAGGCCTGGCAGTAATTTCAACTCCAATCTTTACTAGAATTATGTCTAAAACTGAATATGGATTATTTAGTAATATTACTTCATGGGAGAGTGTATTAACAGTATTGGTAACATTGGACTTGATTTCATCTATTGCAAGAGCAAAGTATGATTTTGATGAAAAGATGGAAGAGTATCTTTCTTCTATTTTGGCGTTAAGTAATGTTGTTACACTGTTCACTTATTTTGCAGTAGAGTTAAAACCTGCGTTTTTTGTAAAGCTATTTGGTATGGATATATTTTATATCAGAGTTTTGTTTGTGTATCTTCTCTTTATGCCAGCGTTCAATTTTTTACAAATTAAACATCGTATTTATCAGAAATATAAATTCTGTGTTGTAGCATCAATGGGATCCGCTATAGTTCGAACTGGAGTTTCCATAGTGCTTGTGATGCTAATGGATAATAAGTTGATGGGAAGAACTATTGGGTATTTTCTACCGGTTTCATTATTAAATTTTGCATTTTGGATTTATATTATGTATAAAGGACGTAAAATTTCTTGGAATTGCATTAAATACGCTTGCAAGATATCTATTCCTCTTATTCCACATGATTTAGCCGGAATATTACTTGGAAGTGTAGATAAAATTATGATTACTAATTATTGTGGAAGTGAAGAAAATGCATTATATTCTGTTGCTTATACTATTAGTATGTTAGCGTATGTGGTACAGACATCTATGAATCAAGCGTGGACACCGTGGTTATTTGATAAATTTCATGAAAAAGATGAAAAAGAAATTCGAAAAAATAGTAATATATATATGGGGGTGTACGCAGTAATTATTTTAGGCGTTTTTCTGGTAGCACCTGAAGTGATATATGTACTGGGGGGAAAAGCGTATTATAGTGCAAAATATGCAATGCCACCAATTATATTAGGGTGTGCATACCAATTTTTTTATACATTTTATGTTAATATTGAGATATTTAAAAAGAGGACATTTACAATTTCGATAGGAACAGTAGCGGCAGCACTTTTAAATATTTTTTTGAATTGGCTTTTTATTCCGAAATTTGGATATCTGGCAGCAGCCTATACAACGATGATTGGTTATCTAGCGTTGTTAGGATTCCATTACTGGATAGTGAGAAGAACAGCAAAGGAATTTGATGGTGTCTACAATAAGAAATTTTTGGCACTTACTATAGTGGGACTTACCTTTGCGGGAATGGGAATGTTGGGATTATACAGAGTGTTGACTTTGCGTATTATATTTTTGGTGATATATGTAGTAGTATTAAGTGGTTTGATATTAAAAAATAGAAAGGTATTGTGGAAACTACTTCATTAAAGAATGAGTAAGAAATTTAAAGTATATAAAAAGAGGGCAGAGGTGTTATTATGCAATTTAGAGATTTAAGAAGACAGTATGAATATTTGAAAGATGAAATTGATAAAGAAATTTTGGATGTAATAAATTCAGCTTCGTTTATTTCAGGAAAGCAGGTTGAAAAATTAGAAAAGCAACTTGCAGAATTTGTTGGTGTGAATCATTGTATAACATGTGGAAATGGAACTGATGCGTTGAATTTAGCTCTAATGGCGTGGAATATAGGAGCAGGAGATGCGGTGTTTGTACCAGATTTTACTTTTTTTGCATCAGGAGAAACTGTTGCATATAATGGAGCAATGCCTATTTTTGTTGATGTATGCGAGGATACCTACAATATAAATGTGGATAGTCTGCGGAAAGCAATAGAAAAGGTGATAGAGGAGGGACGTTTGGTTCCTAAAGTGATTGTGGCAGTGGATTTGTTTGGGCAACCAGCTGATCATATAGAATTAAGAAACATAGCTAATCAATATGGAATGAAAATATTAGAAGATGGAGCACAAGGATTTGGAGGAAGAATAGATAAACAGATGGCATGTAGTTTTGGAGATATTGCCACAACATCTTTTTTTCCTGCAAAACCGTTGGGATGTTATGGAGATGGTGGTGCAATTTTTACAGATAATGATGAATGGGCGCATGTAATACGTTCATTAAGTGTACATGGAAAAGGAAATGGAAAATATGATAATATAAGAATTGGTGTAAATTCAAGATTAGATACTATTCAAGCTGCAATATTATTAACTAAGTTAGAGGCTTTCAAAAAATATGAGATGGACAAAGTTAATTTTGCTGCAGACTATTATTCAAAACAACTTGAGGACGTAGTAATTATTCCTAAAATAAGAAGTAATTATTATTCTAGTTGGGCACAATATACAATTCAATTACCAAATAAAAAAATCAGAGATGGGTTACAAGCAGTTTTAAAGCAGAATGAAATTCCATCGATGGTGTATTATTTAAAACCTATGCATAAACAGGAGGCTTTTAAGGGGGGAAAAATGCTTGCAGTAGATTGCCCTAGTACAGAGAGACTTTGTGAGACTGTATTGTCATTGCCAATTCATCCGTATATTACAATGGAGGAACAGAATAAAGTGATAATGCATATTAAAAAGTATCTTGAAACAGTGCAAGGCGAAAAAGTGATTTTAGATTAATGCATTTGTATTAGTGCGGAAAAGGCAGAATAAAATGAATATGATAGAGATGTTTGAGGATGCAGAAAAGGAGTTTTGGACATTAAAAATTAAAGGAATAAATTATTGGCATATTGTACGTATGTCTGTTTTTGAATTGGTACAGGGAAAGGGAGAACATATAGGACAAGCACATCCGGATCATAATTTGAAAATGTCATTTAAAGAAAAAGTAAGAGTGGGGTTCATGTTTTTAGTGAATTCTTTGTTTAGACATCCGCTAGTAAGATTTAAAAAAAAGAAAAATTATTTTATTGTTTGTGTTCCGAGAAAGACTTTGTATAAAGGTAGATATATATGTACAACAATGGAACCTGTATTAGAAAGTTTAAAAGGAGAATATAATTATTTAGAAAGACCAAGTGATTTTAGACATAAAAAAGACATAGGGAGAAGATGTCTTGCCTATTCTGATTATATGGAAATTAAGCGTTTAGTAAATTTGAAAAAAAAGACATATTTTTTAAATGAAGAAGAAAAAAACATAGTAAAAAGGCAGGTAGGTATCCTAAATAAGAAGTTGGGGACAACTTTAACTGAGACAGAGGTTATAGATTGTGTTAATAGAAGTCTAACGGGCTATTTTACATATTATAATGAATATAAAAAAATATTGAGGAAGTATAGACCGAAGTATATAGTGGAGACAACACATTATGAAACAGCAAAACTATCATTAAATGTAGCAGCACATGAATTAGGCATTAAAGTGTTTGAATTGCAACATGGGGTTATGAATATACAGTATAATATTCCCCGAAAAGATAAATTTATTCCTGATGAAGTGCTTACATTTGGAGAATATTGGAACCAGACAACGTGTTATCCTGGGAAAATGGTGGCGATAGGAAATCCCCATCTTGAGGAATGTGTTACTACAATGAAAACAATAAAGTATTTCCCAACTATTTTAATTCTTTCTCAAGGGCCAGTAGGAGAAGCATTGGTTAAATTAGCAATAGAATTAAAAAATTTAGTTAGAAAAAAAGGAATTCCTGCAAGAATTATTTATAAATTACATCCAAATGAATATATAAGTTGGAAAAAAATATATCCAGAATTAGTTGGTTCAGAAATAGAAGTGGTTGATAATAATGAAAAAGATCTGTATTACTATTTCTCAATATCCACGCATCAAATAGGGGTATTTAGCACAGCTATTTATGAAGGAATGGCATTTGGTGTGAAAACAATTATATATAAGGCATATCGGTATGAAACAATGAAAGACATTATTGAAGCTGGTTATGCTAAACTTGCTGATGATGGAAATTCTGTGCTAAATGAAATCATGAACAAGGAAGAACAAAAAGTCCCAACAGAGATGATATGGAAGTCTAATGCATTGAGTAATCTGAAGAAAGAACTGATGGGGTAATATATCAAAATATTAGATTGGAAAGAGAGGAAGGACAATGGTCTTGGCAGTAATACCGGCTCGTGGCGGCTCAAAAGGAATACCACGGAAAAATGTCCGTTTGATGAATGGAAAACCACTTATTTATTATGCAATTCATAATGCAAAGAATTGTCCAAACATTGATGATGTTGTAGTTTCATCTGATGATGAAGAGATTTTGAAAATAGCTTCTTCTTATGGTGTAGAGACCATGACCAGAGATAGTGAACTGGCAAAGGATGCCGTGACATTAGACCCGGTTATCTATGATGCAGTCTGCACTATGGAAAAGAAGAAAGGGATTCAGTATGATGTGGTAATTACCTTACAGGTAACATCACCGTTACTTTCTTCTGATACCTTGGACAAGGCGTTGGAAAGCTTTTTGGCTTCTTCCGATGATACTTATATCAGTGTGGTAAATAAGCCACATTTATCCTGGACGAAGAAGGATGGCTGCTATGTACCGAATTATGAGAAACGTCTGAACCGTCAGCAGTTACCGCCGAACTATCTTGAGACAGGTGCATTTCTGATTACAAGAAGAGAATGTATGGAGGTAAACAGCCGTATTGGAAAGAAGGTTTCTGTCTATGAGATGCCGGAGCGTGAGGCGGTGGATATTGATGCAGCTTCCGACTGGGTATTGTGTGAGCATGAACTGAAAAAGAAACGGATTATTCTTCGGGCAGACGGATACAAAGAGCTTGGAATGGGACATATTTATCATTGTCTGACACTGGCATATAATCTGACCGGACAGGAGCTTCTCTTTGTAACTAAAGAGCAGCATGAGCCGGGACTGAAAAAACTGCAGGAAGCAAATATGCCGGTACATACCATTAAGAGTGACGAAGAATTCATGGAATTCGTGCAGGAATGGAAGCCGGATGTTGTAGTAAATGACTGCCTGAATACCGAAGCAGATTATATCAAAGAATTAAAAAAATATGTGAAACGTGTCGTAACCATAGAAGACCTTGGAGAGGGCGCCGATTTTGCAGATGCAGTGATCAATGCGCTGTATGAAGACCATACCAGAGGAGATAATTATTATTGGGGAGCCAATTATGTATGCCTCCGGGATGAATTTTTCTGTGCTGCACCATCTGTATTTCATGAGCAGGTGCAGAATGTAGTGGTTATCTTCGGTGGAACAGACCCATCGAACTTTACCAAGAGAATCTATGAAATGGCAAAACGGATTCATAAGGATTATCCGGAGATTAAATTCCATTTTGCACTGGGTGTAGGATATGACCAGAAAGCAAATCAGATTGAAACAGACGAGGCAGCAGGCATCTATGTAGAACAGAATTTAAAACACATCAGCGACCTGTTTGGTAAGGCAGACCTGGCATTTACTTCTCAGGGCAGAACCGTCTATGAGCTTGCAACCATGGGCGTACCTGCAGTGGTTATGGCTCAGAATGAGCGTGAGATGAAGCACACCTTTGCACAGATGAACAATGGTTTCTTAAATCTTGGACTTGGAATCAATGTGGCAGATGAAACCATTGAGACAACCTTCCGCTGGCTGGTTGAGACACCGCAGATTCGAAAGGAAATGCAAAGCCTGATGATGCGTCATGATTTGAAGTCCGGTATTAAGCGGGTAATTGGATTGATTTTAGAGGATGAGGAGATATAATTTATGAGCAAAATTATCGAACGTGCTCTGGCACATAAAGTAGTACTGATTGCAGAAATTGGTGTAAATTATTATGACATTGCAAAGAAAATGAACATTTCCAATATGGAAGCTGCAAAGTTAATGATCAAAGAAGCAAAGGATGCTGGAATTCATGCGGTAAAATTCCAGACCTATAAAGCTGATACGCTGGCAGCAAAGGATTCTCCATCTTACTGGGATACCACGGAAGAGACAACAACATCCCAGCATGAGTTATTTCAGAAATTTGACCAGTTTGGTGAAAAAGAATATCAGGAGCTGAAGGATTACAGTGACGAAATTGGCATTGAATTTTTATCCACTGCATTTGACATCGAATCTGCAGATTATCTCGATAAGATGATGGATGTCTATAAAGTATCTTCATCCGATATGAACAACCTTCCGTTTGTGGAATATCAGGCAAAGAAAAATAAACCAATGCTCATTTCTGTAGGCGCAGCCAATGAGGATGAGATTGACCGCATGATAGCAACCGTCCGTAAGGTAAATAACCAGCCGCTTTGCATCCTGCATTGCGTACTGGAATATCCGACTCCATATGAGCATGCCAACTTAAATAAGATAGTAAGCCTGAAAGAAAAGTATAAGGATTTGATTATCGGATATTCAGACCATACGAAACCGGATGCCTGCGCAGATGTTATCAAAACAGCATACAATCTGGGCGCAGTAGTAATAGAGAAGCATTTTACACTGGACAAGACCTTAAAGGGAAATGACCATTATCATGCTATGGATCCGGAGGATGCAAGAAAGATTCTCTTCGGAATTGAATTTATTGATACCATTCGTGGCAAAGGCGATTTATGCTGCTTAGAGACAGAACAGACTGCCAGAAAGAATGCAAGACGTTCTCTGGTAACGACCTGCGAGATTGCCAAAGGAACCGTAATTACAAGAGAAATGCTGACCTTCAAGAGACCAGGAACTGGAATTTCTCCGGAGCGGATGGAAGAAATTATCGGACGCACGCTGAAGGTAGATGTGGCAGAAGATACGATTTTACAATGGAGTATGCTGGTAAACGACTAGAATTAGAAAGGGATAAATGGAGACGATATGAAAGTGGAAATAAATAGTAAAAAAAATGCCACAGCAGATATTGTTATTTATATGATTATGGCTATTGTAATCGCTGTAATCCTTATACCAATGATAGTATTAAGAGAAAATTATTATTTTACAGTACATGATTATCTGGATTCTTGGCCATCTTTATTTAAAGTACTACGCAGAGGGGGTATTTTCTTTAATCCGGATGGACAAATGCCTATTTTAAATGGAATGTCGGCTTCTTATCTGTATTTTGATTTTGGAATATATCGTATATTAAATTTTTTCTTTGGCTTTATCTGGGGAGAAATCATTAATAAGGCACTGGCCATAGGAATTGGAATAGTAGCAATGTATCAGCTATTAGATTACATATTTCCCCAAAATCTGTCAAAGAATCAGAAAAAAATTCTAGCACTTGCATATGCAATAACACCAGTTTATCCATTGTGGAGTATTTCATTTGCAGTATTGCCGTTATTATTTAGAATATTTATTTTTTATTATAATAATCCACAAAAGTCAGTATCAAAAAAAATCATATTATTTTTGATGTTTGGCTTTTTTGTTTATTTTCCTTGTATTGGAATATTTGTAGTAATGTTATGGGGAGTCGGGATAATAGGAAATATTATTTTTTCTCGCAAGATAAATATAAATTTAATAATAAGCCTTTTCCTAATGGGGATTAGTTCTATTATATTTAACATAAATATTGTAATATATATGCTAAAAGGGATTGGTCTTAATAAATCGTTGCTTCAAAAAAATGTAGATAGAACTTTTACAGAAAGCTTAAAGTGGTTAGTATTGCGTATGAAGGCTGGAGGAGTAAGTGGACAATACCATGCAAATCCAGTAGTTAAAACGATAATAGTTCCGGTATGCGTAATAGGTGGATGTATCCTTTTTATATTATACTTTAGACATAAATATTGTGAAAAAAAAAGAATGTTACTAATTTGGAGAAATTCAATAATTGGTATTGCAATTTGTTCTTTTATTTATAGTTGTGATGAAAATGGATATATTGAGATAATAATAAAGAAGATTTTACCTATGTTAAAAGGTTTCAACTTTGGAAGAATATTATATTTTAATAATATATTATGGTATATTGCGTTTGCAGCTATACTGGGGGCATTCTTTTCAGAAGGCAATAAAAGAATAGCGGCATATATAATAGTGCTGTTACAAGTTATTAATATACTACTGCAACGTGGATATTACCAGAACACTGCAGATAATACATTGTATTATAGTGAAGTAAAGCAGGATAGCCAGAGAGTAACTTATAAAGAATTTTTTGATGTGGATTATTTTGAAAAGTTAAAAGAAGAGATGAAATATAAAGATGAAGGGGTAATAAGTATAGGATATGAACCGGCGGTTGCAATGTATAATGGTTTTAATACACTTGATGGGTATATTTGTACTAATCCCTTGGATTATCATAATGAGTTTAGAAAAATAATTGCACCAGCATTAGAGGAAAGCGATGAATTAGCGAAAAAATATGATGGCTGGGGAGGAAGGATTTATGCATATATAGATGGGTATTCAGTTGAACCAGATAAAGAAAAAAATATAGAAGAAAAAGAATTGTTGATAAATACGGAAGCATTTGAAGAATTGGGTGGAAAGTATATTCTTTCCCGTTGCAAAATTTCAAATGCAGAAGAACTTAACTTAAAATTATATTTGGACATGGATTCAGAAGATAGTATTTATCATGTTTTTGTGTATACGATTGAAAAATAATAAAAGAACAGTAGGAAAAAACGATGAAACAGTATGATAGAATTATAATTGGTGCAGGAATCTATGGGTTGTATGCAGCTTTATATTGTGCACAAAAAGGAATGACGGTAGCAATACTTGAATATGACGATGAAGCTTTCGGTAGGGCAACTTATGTAAATCAAGCAAGAGTTCACATGGGATATCATTATCCACGTTCTCTTGCAACTGCTACAAAGTCAGCCGGGTATTTTAAACGGTTTGTGGATGATTTTGAATTTTGCATCAATAAGAAATTTGAACAGATTTATGCAACTTCAGCACAATATTCATGGACAAATGCAGAGGCTTTTCAAAAATTTTGTGATAATGCAGATATTAAATGTGAAGAAATTCCAGTTTCTAAGTATTTCAATAAAAATATGTGTGATGGAGCATTCCTTACAGAAGAATATACTTATGATGCAATGCAGCTAAAAAAGTTTTTTTTGGATGAATTGAAAAAATATTCAGCGTTAGTACAGATATATTACAATATAAATATTGTTTCAATAAGCAGGGAAAATGATTTTTATGTTATAAGAACTGAAACTGAAATATATCAGTCGGACTATGTGTTGAATGCAACATATGCATCAGTTAATCAAATTTTAAACTTATTAGAAGCACCACCTTTTAATATTAAGTATGAATTATGTGAAATTATATTGTGTAAAGTAAGCGAAAATTTGGAACATACAGGATTGACGGTTATGGATGGTCCATTCTTTTCAGTTATGCCTTATGGAAATACGGGGTATCATTCATTGACTTCAGTTACATTTACACCACATTATACTTCTAGGGAGGTATTACCATCATTTGATTGTCAAAGAAAGCCAGATTCAATGTGCGATGGAAATAATCAATTGGGAAACTGTAATTTATGTTCGGCAAGACCTCAAAGTGCATGGAATTACATGCATCAGTTGGCAAGGAAATATGTAAAGGATGACTATAAAATTTATTATGAAAAATCTTTATTTTCAATGAAACCAATATTGAAATATTCAGAAGTAGATGATTCTAGACCAACGGTAATTCAGTATTTTTCACATAAACCAACATTCGTTAGTGTGTTGTCTGGAAAAATTAATACAGTTTATGATTTAGATGATATTTTGGAGGAAAAATAATGGAGCAGAATGTAAAAGAAAAAAATTTTGTCTCTGCAGTTATATATATAAGAAGTGGGGAGGAGGATACAGATAAAAACATTGAAAACTTGTTAAAGGTTATGAAAGAGCATTTTGAACATTATGAAATTATTTTTGTAAATGATGCATCTTCTGATGGGTGTGTTGATAAAATTAAAAAAATATTTGCAAAAGAAGAAAATAATGGGATTGCAGTAAGAATCATCAATATGAGCTATTATTATGGAAGAGAAATTGCTATGAGTGCAGGCGTAGACATGGCTATTGGTGATTATGTATTTGAATTTGACCGAATATCATCGATAGGTGATGATATAATTATGAAAGCTTATTATAAATGCATTCAGGGAACTGATATCGTAAGCGTTACACCTAAGAAAGTAGCAGGCTTTATTACAAAACTGTATTACAAAATATATAATAGCTCAAGTAATATAAAAGAAAATTTTTTGAAAAGAGAACTTTTTTGCGTAGTATCACGACGTACAATTAATAGAGTAAAAGCAATGGCAAAAAATATTCCTTATAGAAAAGCAATGTATGCACAATGTGGGTTGCCAATAGAAACAATTACATATGAAGAGGAAGAGGAAAGACGTGAAAAATATACTAGACGTGAAAAAGAAGTAAGATATAGGCTGGCAAGTGATTCACTTATTTTGTTTACAAATGTTGTATCTAAAATTACTACTATGTTATGTGTGTTGTTTCTCTTGTTTTCATTAGGTGTGGGGATATATGTTTGTGTGATTTATTTTGGAAAAGTCAAACCGGTAGAAGGATGGAGTCCGATAATGGGCTTTTTGTCAGCAACTTTTTGTGGAATATTTTTTGTACTATCTATTATCATAAAATATTTAACTATGATATTACAGATGGTATTTTTGAAAGAACAATATATGGTAGAAAGTGTGGAAAAGATATAAATGATAAATGTTGTGTTTCCAGTATTAAATGAAGAATTAAGATTAGAAAAAGGAATTCAGACGGTAGTTCCATTTTTAAGCGAACATTGGATGGGAAACTTTCAGATTACAATTGTTGATAATGGTTCGACCGATAAGACAGAGCAATTATGTCAACAATTGTGCAAAAAATATAATGAAATAAAGTACTTGAGAATTGAAGAAAAGGGAGTTGGGGTAGCATTCAGATATGCAGTAGAACAGAATGAATGTGAGATTATAGGGTATACGGATATTGATTTATCTACAGAATTGGAAGCTTTTGTTCAAATGAAAAAAGCATTTGAAGAGGATCAAAATCTGGAAATAGTAAATGCATCCCGTTTTAATAAAAAATCTACTTTAGTTGGAAGAACAAAACTTAGAAATTTTATTTCTTATAGCTTAATTTTTATTTTAAAGAAGATGTTTGGAATGAAAGCATCGGATGCAATATGTGGTTTCAAATTTTTCAGAAAAGAATGTATAGAGGAGTTAATGAAAAAATCGAGTGATGAAAAAGGCTGGTTCTTATTAATAGAAATACTTTTGAGAGCAGAAAGAGATAATCGGAAGATACTGGAATTACCAATTACTTGGATATATGATGAAAATACAAAAGTTAAAATCATAAAAACGGTTAAAAGTTATATGAAACAGATGATTAAGTTAAAACGAGCATTCAGGAGAGAAGCAAATGAGTAAAAAAACAGCATTGGTTGGGTATACAGGATTTGTAGGAAGCAATTTGTGCAGGAGCGCATCATTTGATTTTTTAGCAAATTCAAAAAATGTTCAACAACTGTATGGAGTAAGGCCAGATGTATTAATTTATGCGGGAGTAACAGGCACAAAATGGTATGCTAATACGCATAAAGAGTATGATGAAGCAATTATTAGGGCAGCAGAAGAAAATATAGTAAAAATTGCGCCTAAAAAATTAGTATTGATTTCTACTGTGGATGTATATAGTTCCATTGATGATGTGACAGAAGAAACTCCAATAGAGGTTGCAAAATTACATACTTATGGTAAAAACAGATATATGCTTGAAAAGTGGACCGAAGAAAATATAGAAGACTATCACATTGTGCGCTTACCTGCAATATATGGAGAAAATTTAAAGAAAAATTTTATTTATGATTTGATTCATTTGGTGCCATATACATTGACAAAAGATAGAATGGACGCAATAATAACTAATTATTCAGATATATCATCTTATTATAGGCTTAATGTAGATAAAAACTTTGAGTTAATTCCATTGGAAAAGGGAGAGTATAGAAAATTAAGAGACATATTTGCAGAAATTCCGATGAATGCCTTAAGTTTTACTAATAGTGAGAGCAGCTATCAGTTTCTGAATTTAGCAACTGTTTGGAAATATATAGAAACGGTAATAAAAGAACAGATTAGAACTATTAATTTGGTTACAGAACCAATAGCTGCAGAGGAAGTATTTGAATATATTTATCATGATAAGTTTAGAAACGATACTGTAAATAGAATAAACTATAATTTAAAATCTATTTATGCAGATAGTATAGTAGGACACGGAAAACAGTATTATGGGGATAAAGATGCAGTATTATACGATTTGGGAAAATTTGTAAGACAGGAAATAGAAAAATTATAAAAAATTAGAATATAAATTTGTTATTAGTTATGGAAAATTATTTTGGAATATAATCCAGTGTCTGGCTGGATGAAACGGTATTATATTAGCTGATAATTGTGGTTTCAAAAGAAAAATAATTGATATATGAAAAAATATGATACAATAAGGAAGAGGTTATAGAAAAAAGATATATATTTCTAAGAATGAATGTTAATGAAAAGAAAAAGGAATAATAGGTATATTAAGAGATGAGTAGGAGGTTACGGTGAAATTTAGTATTAATAATGTGGGAAAAGTAAATGATGCAGAAATTGAAACAAATGGAGTAACTGTCATTGCCGGATATAATGATACTGGAAAGACCACAATATTAAAGGCAATAGATGTTTCATTGAAATCCTTTGCTGGAAGGGAAATAGAAATAGAGAACGAGCGCTGGAAAAGCATTAATAAATTATTATTACGAAAAGAGCTAGTCTTTGATGAAATGGGATTTTCAGAATTACCAGAGTCGATTTTATATGATATTTTTGATGGGTTACGTGAATTGAAAATCAACCCTCAAAGAATTCAATATGAAAATTTTGAAAATATTTATTATAAGGTAATAACCCCTTTTGTGACGGATGGAAAAAATGATAAAAAAATGAAGGCACTTCTGTCAGATGAATTTGTCAGAAAATTATATGATGGATTGGAGGAAATTATTTATCGTTCCACGCAGGATTATTGGGAATATTTGGTGACGTTAAATTTAAGAAAAATGTTCGGTAACCAGACGGTTAATTTGATGAATAGAAAAGATTCAGTAATTGTTTGGAAACAGAATGAAAAATCAGGAAAAATAGTCTATAATGAAAAGCTTCTTCTGGCAGATGGAGAAGAATTGCCGGGGGGAGAAGTTATTTATATGGAAACCAGAAATTTGCTGGATGATTTTGAACGATTGCAATGGGGAAGAAATGATTGGAGGATTTGGCTGAACAGAAAAGAGAAAATTGAAGTATATGAACAATATAATGAGATAGAGAAAAACAAGATGTTATTGAATGATATTTTTAAAGATGTGCTACATGGAAAACTCAAGAGAGATGAAGGGGCATTGAAGTATCAGGATGAGAAGATATCCGATGCAATCAGTCTGCATAATATCGCATCTGGAATGAAGTCGTTATTAATATTGCAACGTCTTGTAGAGAATGGAACTTTAAAATCTGGTTCATGGTTGCTCATTGATGAGCCGGAGACCAATTTACATCCCGAATGGCATATTAAAATGGCTGAAATTCTCGTCTTGATGAAAAAGGAAATGAATATTAATGTTATCGTATCCTCACACAGCGCCTATTTTATAAGAGCATTAGAAGTGAAATTGGCGGCTAATCAGATGAAAGCAAGTGGAAAGTTCTATTTAATGGAACAGAGCGGAAATATGTTTGATGCAAAAGACGTAACAGAAAATACAGAGAGGATATATGCGCAGTTATATAAACCATTGGAAGAATTATAGGAGTTGTGAAAAATAAATGACAAAAGTTGATTTACCAGAGAAAAAGGTTACACTGGAAGAATGTTCTAAAAATGATAATGGAGAGCCGGTTACACATTTAAAGAATAAGGTTTATTGTTTTGATACAGTAAGTGAAATGGAGGCAATGTTATACCGCAGAAAAAAGAAGTTATCTTCGGCAGATGCGATATATATTGATGAACAGGAAAAAATATATTTTTTTGAGTTTAAAAATGTGCCACATAATCATGTTTCGCATAAAGGTATATTGGAAAAAATGCATGATAGCATCTTAACCTGGCAGGTGTGTCAAAATTCTGAAAAGTCATTAGATGAATTGATGGAAAAAAGTACATATTTTGTGATATATAATGATAGCCATTATGAGGGACAAAGAGAAAATGAGAGCAGTTCATTGGAGAGTCTGAAAAAACAAATGAAAAAATTGGCTAAAATTGAAACAGAAGAAGAGCTCTTATGGGAAACGGAAATTTATCAAAATACTTTTTATCGAGAAATTCATACGATTGATGTAGATGTTTTTGAAAGAAAGTATGCAAAGAAGATTTTTGCTGGCATGAAGTAAGATGTGGAAAAGCAAAGAATTAAGGAGGGCACCAATGAAGAAAAAAGTAGGAAACAGATTAATTGCCTTGGTACTGGCATTATTTATGACAGTAACCATGATGCCGGATATGGCGGTTTGGGCAGAAGAGACAGACAATGGGGTGGCTGATGAAGCACAGAAGTGTGGCTATGAGCAGCCAAAGGCCATCAATGTCGGAGAACTTGATGAGGATGAAGCAGAAGATTTACCAATAGTCAGGGCACAGTATAATGCAGCAGATGCATCTTACTGGGCAGTATATGGCTCCGACTATTATTATAGTAAGATGTCTGGTGCAGAGAAGCAGTTCTATCAGGCACTTTATGATGTGAATATGTCATTCCTTACAGGAAATAAGAGCGCCGGCTATAAGACCTTTGATTCTGCGAGACATTATCATTCGGGCTTTGTTTCAATCGGTAGTCTGGATTTGGATACTGCACTGGAAGTAGCAAAAATTCTCCAGATGTCCAATCCGCAGTTCTATTTTGTAAATGAGGAGATGCTTTATGGTGTGAATTCAGATGGTAAATATCAACTGGCATTAGGCGTTTATAATACCTGCTCAAATGGAGGTGCAAGAGCGGATAAGACGAATGGAATTAAAAACAAGCTGGATTCATGGGTAGCATCGATTAAGAGTAAAGCGACAATTCTTGATATGGAGCAGGAAGCACATGACATTATTATGCGGAATTGCTGGTACTCTGAGGCGGGAAGCTATCATCAGAGCAGTGCCGGAGTTCTGTTAGAAGGTAAAGCAGTATGTGCCGGTTATGCGGAAACCTTTGAAATGCTTTGCAATGCAGTTGGTATTCAGACGGTATGTGTTACCAGCAGCAGTCATGAGTGGAACAAAGTAAAATTGTATGGCAGATGGTATGCAGTGGACTGTACCTGGGATGATGATAAAGATGATAAAACGGGAACCGTCTATGGTTATATGTATTTTAATGTGTCAGATAATTACAGTGATGAATATAGCAAGTGGTCGCATACAGCAGAAAGCTGGTGGAGCAGCTATAGTGTTCCGGTCTGTGAGAATGACAAAGTAATTACAGATAGAGACTATAACTATCAGGGAGTGGATTATTCGTCAGTATTTGATGTGGATTATTATTTGAAAACCTACCCGGATATTAAAGCAGCTTTCGGTGCAGATGAGAATCAGGCATTTATGCATTTTATTAACTGCGGAATGGCAGAAGGACGTCAGGGAAAATCAAGCTTTAATGTAATCTCTTATAAGAACAGGTATAAGGATTTAAGGATGGCATTTGGCAATAATTTACGCTCTTATTATTTGCATTACATATCAAATGGTAAAGCAGAAGGACGTAAGGCGACTGGTGATGTGGCGATTACGGATGGTGTCTCCGTATATAATGGAGTAGACTATTCCGCAGTATATAATTACAGCTATTATATTAAGAAGTATCCAGATATTGCAAAGGCGTTTCCAAATGATGATATCAGTACACTGGCTCATTTTGTGACATGCGGCATGAATGAAAAACGTCAGGGAAATATGAACTTTGATGTGAATTCTTATTACAATCGATATGCTGATTTACGGAGTGCGTTTGGTACAAACTGGAGTGCTTATTATCTTCATTATATACAGAATGGCAAGGCGGAAGGCCGGAAAGGAACTGGAACTAAGTCTATTCAGGGAACAACTGTATACAATGGAGTAGATTATTCTGCAGTTTATAATATGAGTGATTATCTGAACAAGAATACAGATGTGAAGAAAGCTGTTGGTGGGGATGACCTTGCTGCGATTGCTCATTTTGTGAATTATGGAATGAAAGAAGGACGTCAGGCAAGCAGTAAATTTGATGTGAATTCTTATCGTATGCGCTATAAAGATTTGAGAAGTGCATTTGGTTATGATTTGGCAAGTTATTATTACCATTATATGAGTTCCGGTAAAGCAGAAGGTCGTCAGGCAACCGGAAAAGTAACAGATATTGACGGGGTTACAGTATATAATGGAGTGGATTATGCTGCAGTTTATAATTTTAATTATTATGTGGACGCAAATCCGGATATCAAGGCAGCATTTGGAAATGACGATCTGGCTGTATTGTCACACTTCGTGAATTATGGAATGAAGGAAGGCCGCCGTGGTTGTGAAGCATTTAATGTGTTGACCTACCGTGAGAAAAATGGAGACTTAAAAGCCGCATTTGGCGATGACTTGAAACAGTATTATATCCATTATATAAACTATGGTAAAAATGAAGGAAGAAAAGCTGCATAGATTGGAATGCAGATAAGAAAGGCTGTTGCACAGGCAGATGAAATTCGACGGTGCAGCAGCTTTTTCCATTTTGTGACAAAATTCTTAAGATTTTCATAATGACAAGTAGTAATTCTTTAAAGTAGATTCATATCGTGTTACAATACAAACAGTTATGCAAACAGAAAAATATGGAGAAAATACTTATGAGAAAAACATGGAGACGACAGCTTGCATTGGGGCTGGCAGTGGTGACAATATGGACGAGTGGAAATGCAGAACATTTCTATGCGGGGCAGAAAGATTGTGAGACTCCGGCAATCAGTACAGAGAGGCTGACAGATACAGAACAGAAAATCAATCTGGATAAAGTCAATTATCAGGTGGAGAAAAGTGCGTATGCACCTGTTTTTGATGCATCCTATTATGCAAAGAATAATAAGGATTTAAAAATAGCATTTGGAAATGATGAAAATGCACTTTTTCAACATTTCTTAAATTACGGAATGTCAGAAGGCCGTCAGGCAAGTGCGGAATTTAATGTAAAGTCTTATCGGAATGCTTATGCAGATTTACGACAGGCATTTGGAAATGATTTAAAGAGTTATTATCTGCATTATATGAATTGCGGTAAGAAGGAAGGACGAAAGGCAGCCGGTGTTACAACCTTGCGGAATCCGGTTACAGTATATAATGGCGTAAATTATTCGCCTGTATATAATTACAACTACTATATCAGCAGGAATCCGGATGTTGCAAGGGCATTTCCGGATGATGATATCAGTACTCTGGCACATTTTGTGAATTATGGAATGACAGAAGGACGCCGGGGAGCACAGAATTTTGATGTAGCATCATACCGGAATGCGTATGCAGATTTGAGACAGGCATTTGGAAATGATTTGAAAAGCTATTATCTGCATTATATGAATTGTGGTAAGAGGGAAGGAAGAAAGACAACCGGTGTCACTTCATTACAGAATCCGGTTACAACATATAATGGAAAAGATTATGCAGCCGTATATAACTATGATTATTATATTTCAAAATACAGTGATCTAAAGAAAGCATTTGCCGGAGATGACAGCGCAGCAATCCGCCATTTCGTGGAATGCGGAATGGCAGAGGGCAGACAGGCAAGCACAGATTTTGTATTAGGCGTGTATAAGAGCAATTACAGTGATTTAAGAGCTGCATTTGGCAATGATAATAAGAGCTATTATCTTCATTACATAGATTGTGGTAAAAAGGAAGGCAGAAATGCAGTAACGAAGATTGGTACACCGACGAAGCCAGAACCAAATCCGGAGCCAAGCCTGGCTCCAGGTCCGGAACCGGAAGAGCCGGAAACAACGGAGGATAAGATTAAAGCAAAGGTTGCAAAAATCAGTAACGATTATGGCGTGACAGTCCTGACTGGAGATTCGGCAGGCTTCTATTGGACGGATACTTATTGTTCCGGGGAGACAGACCCGGAGACAACGCTTACATGGATTACAATGGTGGATGAACAGATGGCAAGATATCCGAAAGGTTTTTTTACAGACATGCAGGATATTACTACAGTAACCATAAAGCTGGTACATAATTTGGATGCCGGTGGAGGTTCTTTTGCAGGAGTGACAAGCAGGGAGTATGGAGATCAGATGTTTATTGCACTAAATACATCCCAGTCCTTTTTATTGTCTGATAGAACCTTTAATCATGAAATGATGCATCTGATTGAATATTATATAGAAGCAAAATCATGGAATGCTTCCACACAGCAGTATGAATCACCATTAAAAGCAACGGAAGCAATCAAACCGGATGCAGAAGTGAACAGTACAAATAATGATTATACCACATCGGACTATAACAGAGGATGTGAAGAACAATATTATATTTCTGCTTATGCCAAGACCAATGGAAGGGAAGACCGGGCAGAAACATTCACAGATTATATGTTCCGTGCCTATAAGAAGGACTATATGATAAGGGCAGACTATCCGATTCCAAAGAAACAGCAGATTATTGCCGACTGTATCAGACAGTATTTTCCATCAGCAGCAAGCCAGCCGGCAGGCAGTCTTTCCTGGGAAAAGTGGTTGCCATAATCAGATAAAGTGTTAAAATAGATAGTTAGTAAAAAGAAACAAGTAGTAAAGCAGCAAAGGAGCAAAGACAAAATGAAAAAGAAATGGAGCAGAAAAGCAGCCCTTTTGCTGGCAGCAGTAACAATTCTTACCAGTCTGCCTACAGAATATCTGTATGCAGCACAAACGCAGGAAACACATGATACTGTAACGCCAGAAGAGCAGAGCAATGAGGAAACAGTAGTAGACACAGCCCTTACCGGACAAGAGAGTGTTACAGACACTGAGCAGGAAACGACAGAGACAGTAGAAGGAACAACCGCTACAGAAGAAATTGCTGATGGAACAGAAGCTGCCGGAGAAATAGAAACACAAAGTCTGGATTCGCAGACAGCAGTTGCAGAAGATGTGCAGGAAGCTCAGGATTTATTGAATTATCTGGTATTAGATAATGCGTACATAGCAGTTGGCGGTACACAGAATGTAGTTGTCAATATCGGAGAGGATACTTTAACCATCAGCGGCGGCAGATTACTGTATCACAGAGTATCTGATGGAGCAGCTTATGAGATGGCAGCCACAGAGACGGATGGAAATGGTCTCAGATTTTCAGAGACTTTTGCGGATGAGAGCCGTACCGGTGAATATGCACTGGACGCTATCATTTATGAGAAAGATGGTCAGGAATATCAGATTAATTTATCTGATGCAGGAATGGATGTCAGGTTTGGTGTCAATACAGAAGTGGAGACCAATCCAGATGCAGAAGTAGTAGATGAAGCGAACACAGATGTAGATATGGATGTAGTAAGCTTTGATGAAAATGGCAATCAGACATCAGAAGCTTCGATTGAAGATGCCATTGCAACCCAGAAAGCAGAAGCGGCAGAATCCGGAATAAGCACAGCACGTTATAATGGAAATGTGGTTGTTGTCTTAGACCCGGGGCACGATGGAACCCATAGCGGAAGTTCTGCAAATGGATTCGTGGAAGCACAGCTGAATCTGAAAATTGCACAGTATTGTAAAGCGGAACTGGAAGAATACTATGGTGTGACTGTATATATGACGAGAGATTCTGCCTCCTGCCCGAATGGTGGGGGAGATAATAAATCCTGTCTCCAGCGGAGAGCTGATATAGCAAGAGATATGGGAGCAAATCTTTTTGTCTCTCTACATAATAATTATTCCAGTGCATCCAGTGCATCCGGTGCAGAAATCTGGTATCCGAACCAGAATTATAACCCATGGACCAGTCAGGTGGGTGGCTCTGCAGCATCCTGTATATTAGAACAGTTGGCCAGCCTCGGATTAAAAGACAGAGGGACACAGATAAGAAATGCAAAGGAGGATAAATATCCGGATGGTTCAGCAGCAGATTATTATGCAGTAATCAGACACTGTAAGGAATATGGTATCCCTGGAATTATTGTAGAGCATGCTTTTATGTCTAATTCTTCAGATGCTGCTAACTTCCTTTCCAATGATGAAGGATTAAAAAAACTTGGTGTGGCAGACGCAACCGGAATTGCACAGTATTTTGGGTTAAAGAAAGAGAAACAGGAAGAATATTCAGCAGTATTTGATGCTGCATATTATGCAAATCGTTATCCTGATTTAAAGACAGCATTTGGCAATGATGACAGTGCACTATTACAGCATTTTATACAGTATGGTATGGCAGAAGGACGCCAGGGAAGTCCCCAGTTTGATGTATATTCATATAAGAATTTGTACCCTGATCTGAGGGCAGCATTTGGTAATAATTTAAAGAGTTATTATATGCACTATATTAGTAGTGGAAAGGCAGAAGGCAGAAAAGCCACAGGTGTAAATACATTACAAAAGCCGGTAACGACGTACAATGGAATAGATTATTCTGCCGTATACGATTATAATTATTATCTGAAAAAGTATAGCGATTTGGCGAAGATATATACGAATGATGATATAGGATTACTTGCTCATTTTGTGAATTGTGGAATGAGTGAAGGCCGCCAGGCAAAAGACAGCTTTGATGTTTTCTCTTATCGTAACCAATACCAGGATTTGAGAGTAGCTTTTGGAAATAATTTAAAGAGCTATTATATGCATTATATGAGTTCTGGTAAAGCAGAAGGCAGAAAAGCTACAGGTGTGAAATCTATTCAGAATCCAATAACAACATATAATGGAGTAGATTATTCTTCGGTATATGATTACAATTTTTATATCAAAAAATATAGTGATTTAGCAAGAATATATACAAATGATGAAGTAGGACTGCTTGCCCATTTTGTAAATTGTGGGATGGCTGAGGGACGTCAGGCAAAGGCTGATTTTGATGTTTTCTCTTATCGTAACCAATACCAGGATTTAAGACTGGCATTTGGTAAGGACTTAAAGAGTTATTATTTTCATTATATGAATAGTGGCAAAAAAGAAGGGCGGACTGCTGCCGGTGTCAAGGTACTTCAGAATCCGGTAACAATTTACAATGGAACGGATTATTCTGCGGTATATGATTACAACTATTACAACAGTAAATACAGTGATTTGAAATCTGCTTTCAAGGGAGATGACATTGACCTTTTAGTCCATTTTGTAAATAATGGAATGAAAGAGGGACGTCAGGCAAGCAAGAAGTTTAACGTTCAGATATATAAAAACAATTACACGGATTTGCAGCAAGCATTTGGCAATGATTTAAAGCCATATTATATGCATTATATCCAGAATGGTAAGGCAGAGGGCAGAATTGCAGAATCACAGATATATCATTCTGTAATAACAAAATCAACTACAACAGTAAATCAGATGGTAAATTATTATAATGCCAAAGCTTCTTATCCGGCATACTACGGAAATGCCAATGTTCCTGATATCAGAAGCTTTTGCCAGATTTATTATGATGAAGCAACGGCAGAAGGAGTGGATCCGGCATTGGCATTCACCCAGGCAATGAAGGAGACGGGTTTTTTAAAATTTACCGGACAGGTAAAAATTGAACAGTTTAATTTCGCAGGAATGGGTGTAACAGGTGCAGGCACGAATGGAGATTCCTATCAGAATGTAAGAGAGGGAATCCGGGCACATGTGCAGCATTTAAAAGCGTATGCAGTAAAGAATCCAGCTTTTGCAAATCAAGTTGTAGATAAACGTTACAGTCCCTGGTTTGCAGCAAACCGCTCTGGTACAGCTCCATACATCGAATGGCTTGGTATATCAGAAAATCCATCTGGATTTGGCTGGGCTGCAGAAAAAGGATATGGTTATAGTATTTTAAATGATTATATGAATCAGTTATATAAGTATTAAAAGAATAATAGAAAAAGAAACAGGAGCCGTATGGTCATTATTTGACCATACGGCTTATTTTTGGTACAATATAGAAAGCTATGATTTCTTTTAAGAACGGAGGCAGCTATGGCAGAACGTGACTTTGTTGCAGAATGTATCAGACTGCATGCGCAGGATAAAAAACAATTGATTATTCGCGGATTTTTCCCGGAGGATAATCCAGAGGGAAGAACGCTTAAAGTATATGTAAATCAGAAAGAAGTCCCTCTTTCAATTACAATGGCAGAAGGACCGGAAGTGCGGAGAAGATATCTTCGTTACCGGATGAATGTAGGACAGGAAATTACAGCAAGCCTGCAATTAACCGGACAGGTGGTGACGGATTTTAAAATATGTAGTTGCCTTGGAGAGGAAGAAGCAGAGGCTTATCGTACCAATAGAAAGCAGTTTGAAAAGCTCATTCGTCATCTGGATAGCAATCTTGAAATGGAACGTTTTGAAGAGAACCAGTTTATTCTGACCGGCTGGAGTATTGCCGGGGAAGAGACAGAATGCAAAGTTCTCGTAGATGGAACTCCGGTATCTGCAGAAGTTCACTGGAAATACCGGAAGGATGTGGTAGACGTAATTCCGGAGCTGTCTTCAGATGCAAAATGCGGCTTTGAGATATATGTGCCGGATAAGGGTGGCAGCAAGCTGACTTTGGAATTAAGTGCCGATGGAAGAGAAAGCACTTATGTTGCAGCATTAGATAAAATAAGACACGGAGAAAACGGTCAGGATACCGCGAATATTTTTCAGAAGACTTTGCGCTACTGGAAGAATTATGGACTGAAAAATACTATAAAGAAGGTCTGCCAGAAGTTAAGTGGTCAGAGAGATTATGGAAATTACGAGGATTTTCTGAAAAAATATGGTGTAAAGGAAGAAGAACTGGCCCGCCAGAGACAGGAAACTTTTGAAAATGGCCCATGTTTCTCGATTGCAGTTCCTCTGTACCAGACAAAAGAGAAATATTTGCGGGAAATGATAGAATCGGTACAGGCACAGACATATACCAACTGGGAACTTTGTCTTGCGGATGGAAGCGGCAGGGAGCACAGCCTTCAATCTGTTGTCGGGGAATATATTGCAAAAGATAAAAGAATTAAGTATTGTCTTTTGGAAAAGAATGAAGGAATTGCCGGTAATACCAATGAAGCGTTGAAAATGGCAACCGGTGATTTTATTGTATTAACAGACCATGATGATTTGCTGTCGCCGGAAGCACTTTACCAATGTGCAAAAGCAGTACAGAGGGAACCTCAGACAGATGTGATTTATTCGGACGAAGATAAAGTGGATATGAGTGGAAAGGAATTTTTTGAGCCACATTTTAAATCTGATTATAATATTGATTTGTTGTGTACTATGAATTATATTTGTCATCTTTTTGTTGTTCGCAAAGATGTGATGGAGCGGGCGGGGCTATTTGAAAGCTGTTATGATGGTGCACAGGATCATGATTTTATTTTACGTTGTACAGAAAAAGCAGAGCATATCGTGCATATTCCAAAGGTACTATATCATTGGCGCTGTCATGCACAGTCAACCTCCGAGAATCCGGAAAGCAAGTTATATGCCTTCGAAAACGGATGCAAAGCGGTAAAAGCACATTATGACAGAATCGGAATTCCGGCAGAGGTGGAACAGGGGCCATTCTATGGAATGTATCGTACCCATTATCTCTGGAAGGAGCAGCCGTTAGTATCTATTTTGATTCCGAATAAGGATCATGTTGCGGATTTAAAAAAATGCATGGATTCCATTGAAGAGAAATCCACATACCGGAATTTTGAATTTGTCATTGTAGAGAATAATAGTATAGAAGAAGAGACCTTTGCTTATTATAAAGAGATTGAGAAAAGGGATAATGTCAGGGTTTTATATTACAAGGAAGATTTCAATTATTCAAGAATTAATAATTTTGGGGCAAAAGAGGCCAATGGGGAATATATTCTGCTCCTGAATAATGATACAGAGATGATTGAACCGGACAGCATGAAAGAAATGCTGGATATATGTATGCGTCCGGATGTAGGAATTGTGGGAGCAAAATTATTGTTTGAAGATAATACCATCCAGCATGCCGGAGTTATCATTGGATTTGGCGGTGTTGCAGGGCATGCCTTTATCGGGCAGGACAGAGATGATAATGGATATTTTTCAAGAATTATAAGCGTTCAGGATTTGTCAGCAGTAACGGCAGCCTGTCTGATGGTAAGACGAAGTGTATTTGATGAAGTAGAGGGCTTAAATGAAGAATTTAAGGTAGCCTTTAATGATATTGATTTTTGCCTGAAGGTAAGAAAAGCGGGCTATCTTGTAGTATATAATCCATATGCACAGTTTTATCATTATGAATCAAAATCCAGAGGGCAGGAGGATTCCGCAGATAAAGTAGCAAGATTCCAGCAGGAGATAGGTTTATTTGGAGAACGATGGGGAGAACTTTTAGAAAATGGAGATCCGTACTATAATCCGAATCTGACTTTAGACAAGGCGGATTTTTCGTTAAAAGAGTAGTAGGAATTTATTGTGTTATGGAGTAAAAAGTCATATAATGACGTTAATATACAATGGAGGATGAAAAATGATTAATTTCAACGAACCACCTTATATGGAAAAAAGCATTGACTATATCCGTAAGGCGGTAGAAAATAAGAAAATATGTGGGGATGGAGAATACACTAAGAAGTGCAATGCATGGTTAGAAGAACATACAGGAACAAAAAAGGCATTGCTGACAACATCCTGTACCCATGCAACAGAGCTTGCGGCAATTCTGTCAGAAATCAAGCCGGGAGACGAAGTAATTATGCCGGCCTATACCTTTGTATCAACAGCAGATGCTTTTGTGTTGAGAGGGGCAAAGGTGGTATTTGTAGATATCCGGCCGGATACCATGAATATCGATGAAAAACTGATTGAACATGCAATTACGGATAAGACAAGAGCAATTGTTCCGGTACATTATGCCGGGGTATCCTGCGAAATGGATACTATTCTTGCAATTGCAAAGAAATATAATCTTCTGGTGATTGAGGATGCGGCCCAGGGTGTGATGTCTTCTTATAAGGGAAAAGCACTTGGAACCATGGGAGATTACGGATGCTACAGTTTCCATGAGACAAAGAATTATAGTATGGGAGAAGGCGGAGCACTTTTAATCCGGGACGAGAAAAATGTAGAGAATGCAGAAATTGTCCGGGAGAAAGGAACAAACCGTAGCAAATTCTTCCGGGGACAGATTGATAAGTATACCTGGGTAGAAGCGGGTTCTTCTTATCTGCCAAGTGAGTTAAATGCAGCATATCTTTATGCACAGCTTGAAGCAGCGGATAAGATTAATGAAAAACGTCTGTCTATCTGGAACCGCTATTGGGATGGATTGGGAAAATTATCTGATGAGGGTAAAATTGTCCGCCCAACGATACCGGAGGGCTGCGCACATAATGCACATATGTTTTATCTGAAAGCAAGGGATTTAGAGGAAAGAACAGCTTTAATCAGTTATTTAAAGGAACAGGGGGTACAGGCTGTATTTCATTATATTCCATTACATACAGCACCGGCAGGCCGGCGCTATGGTATGTTTGCAGGAGAAGACCGTTATACAACGAGGGAAAGCGAGAGGCTGGGCCGCCTGCCGTTATATTATAATCTGTCATTGGAACAGGCAGACTATGTGATAGATAAAGTTAATGCATTTTACAAAGAGAGATAAGGAAAGATACAGGAGAGAAGATAAAACTATGGTTATTATCATTGGAGCAACAGGATTTATTGGAATGTATACAGTAGACCGCTTCTTGGAAGAAGGTTATGAGGTGCTGGCAACTGGAAGAAATGCAATCATGAAGCAGGAACTGGAAGCAAAAGGCGTTACCTGTGTGTCATTGGATATTTCAAAAAAAGAAGATTTTGATAAATTACCAACGGAAGGCGTAGAGGGTGTTATTTTACTGGCAGGCCTGCTTCCGGCAAATGCACCGGTGGATATCAGCGCAGATGAGAATGCAGCTGATTATATCCGAATTAATGTAGAAGGAACCATAAATGTGCTGGAATACTGCCGTAAGAATGGCATTAAGAAAGTGATTTCCACCAGCAGCTATGCAGATGTAAGAAATGCATGGAAAAAAGGCGTTGCCTTAAAAGAGACAGAGCCGAGAGATTTCATGTATACCGGAGACCATGCGGTATATGTGATTTCCAAAAATGCAGCCAATGATGTGATGGAATATTATAATGAGCAGCATGGCATGCAGTGTGCATCTTTCCGTTTGCCGCCGGTATATGGAGTAGGACCTCATTCTGAGATTTATGTGAATGGTAAATATTATAAGACCGGAATCCAGACCTTTATTGAGAATGCAGAAGCCGGAAAAGACATTGAAATCTGGGGTGACCCACAGATTTCCAGAGACATTATTTATGTAAAGGATGTTGCAAGAGCATTTGTGCTGGCATTACGCAGTGATAAGACCTATGGTCTTTATAATATGACATCCGGTACAGAACTTACTTTAGAGGAGCAGGTGCAGACCGTTATTGATGTATTTGGACCGGATAAGGGCTCTAAGATTGTATACCGCCCGGACAAGCCAAATAATACACCATCCTTTTTGTTTGACATGACAAAGGCGAAGGAAGATTTTGGCTTTGTACCGGAATATCTTTCTTATCGTGCAATAATGGAAGATTATAAAAAAGAATTAGAAAGCGGAAGATGGGATAAGTTCATCGCAAGCCGCCGCAAGAAAAGTTAAGTGCCGGGAGGATGGCAATATGAAGAAAATTGTAATTATAGGAGCGAATTCTTTTCAGAATCCGCTCATTTTAAAGGCAAAAGAGATGGGATATGAGACACATGTATTTGCATGGAAAGATGGCTCTATCGGAGAACGGACAGCTGATTATTTTTATCCCATCAGCATTGTGGAAAAGGAAGCAATCTTAGAAGAATGCCGGAGGATTCAGCCGGATGCAGTTACAACAATAGCATCTGATCTTGCCAATATTACCGTGCAGTATCTGGCAGAGCAGCTTGGATTACCACATAATTCTGACAACTGTATCTATATATCTACCAATAAATTTGCCATGCGGGAAGCTTTTTCGAAGCATGGTGTGCCTACACCGGGCTTTGTCAGTGTATGTGAAGGGGATGATTATGCGGCGGCTGTAGCAGATATGCAGTTTCCAATGATTGTAAAACCGACCGACCGTTCCGGAAGCCGCGGTATTATGAGGGTGGAGAGCCTTGAGGAGATTGCTCCGGCAGTGGAAGAGGCAGTGCGTAATTCCTTTGAAAAGAAGGCAATTATTGAAGAATATATCGAAGGCAATGAATATAGCTGTGAATGTATTTCTTATCAGGGCAGACATCATGTGCTGGCGGTGACAAAGAAATATACCACAGGATATCCTCATTTTATTGAGACCGGACATATGGAGCCACCGGAGCTTTCTGAAATCGAAATGAACCGGGTGAAGGAATTTATTCCGAAGGCACTTACTGCTCTTGAGATTGAAAATGGCGCTTCTCATTCAGAATTTAAACTGGATGCCGATGGCAATGTAAGAATCATTGAAATCGGTTCCCGTATGGGTGGCGACTGTATTGGCTCCCATCTGGTATATTTATCTTCCGGATATGACTTTGTTCGCATGGTAATTGAGACTGCTTTGGGACAGGAACCGGAACTGACACCGGCACATGAGCCGATGTGTGCGGGAATCCGCTTTGTGTTTACAAAGAAGGATCTGGATGTTTTGGAAGAGATTAAGAGCAAAAGTCCGGAATTGCTTCAGATGGTAAGTGAAATGGAACCGGTAGGGGAACATCAGGTAGTAGACAGTGGAAGCCGTTTTGGTTATTACATTCTGGCTGGAAAAAATCAGACAGAGATTAAGGATTGGTTGGAACGATGAGTAAAGTAGAAGGAAAGAAAAAGTGGCTACTGCTGATTTTACTGCAGCTGGTAATTATGATATACACATTATCCGGTGTGGCAGCGAAGTTTGCAGCAGGATATGAGTTTTTATCCATGGGATTTATTCTGTGTTACGGAGTGGAAATCTGCATCCTTGGATTGTATGCCATTTTCTGGCAGCAGATTATCAAAAGGGTTGATTTGTCGGTAGCATATGCAAACCGGAGCATTGCGATTTTGTGGTCTATGATCTGGGCGGCATTGATTTTTGGAGAACATATTTCGGTACAGAATATTATTGGTGTCCTTCTGGTAATTGCCGGCACCATGATTGTGAATAAGGAGGGATAGAAGGATGATATACTGGCTTTTTCTTGTGGCATCCGTAGTAGTGGCTTCCTTTTCACAGATTTTATTAAAGAAAAGCGCCGCAAAGAAATATGATAATGTATTAAAGGAATATTTAAATCCTTATGTCATTATCGGATATGCCATGATGGTAGGAACTACTGTATTAACAATTCTTGCATATCACGGAATTGAGTATAAGAATGGCCCGGTCATTGAATCACTGGGTTATATTCTGATTATGATTTTAAGCTTTTTCTTTTTTAAAGAGCCGATTACAAAGCGTAAAGTGTTTGGAAATGCACTGATACTGCTTGGCATTATCGTGTTTTACTTGTAGGAGGAAATGAAAATGGATATATCAGTTGTAGTTCCGGTGTATGGATGCCGGGCAGCACTTCATGAATTGCACAGACGTCTGGTGGAATCGGTAAGTACCATCACTGATGATTTTGAAATTATTCTGGTAAATGATGCCTGTCCGCAGAATTCGTGGGAAGTAATCGAAGAAATCTGTAAGGAAGATAGTCACGTAAAGGGGATTGAATTATCCCGGAATTTCGGACAGATTATGGCAATTACCGCAGGACTGGATGCTTCAAAAGGAGACTGGGTAGTGGTGATGGACTGTGATTTACAGGACAGACCGGAAGAAATCCAGAATCTTTACCGCAAGGCTCAGGAAGGTTATGATGTGGTCTTTGCTAGACGAGCACACAGAAAAGATTCTTTCTTAAAGGTATTGGTATCTAAAATATTCTATAAGATTTATTCCTTTGCATCGGATGGACACTATGACCCGGCAATCTGTAATTTCAGTATCAGCAAACGTGTGGTAATCGATAATTATTGTAAAATGCGGGAAATGCACCGTGCCTTTGTTATCTATGTAAAATGGCTTGGCTTTAAACAGACAGCCATTGATGTAGAGCATGATCAGCGTTTTGAGGGAAAATCCTCTTATAACATGAAGAAGCGTTTTAAGATGGCGGGAGAGATTTTAACCTCCCAGTCGGATAAACTTTTGAAATTCACCATGGGCTTTGGATTCCTGATGTCCATCATTTCAGCAATGATAATTATCGGACTGATTATCTATTATTTTACCGGTCATGTGGCAGCAGGCTGGACCAGTATCGTAGCAACCAACTGTCTCATCGGAGGAATTATTATTATGGTAGTCGGTCTGGTAGGCATTTATGTAGGAAACATCTTTATGCAGTCAAAACAAAGACCATTATATGTGGTGCGCCAGATGCTGAATGAGGAGAAGGAAGATGCAGATTCAAATCGATAAGAAGAAATGGCTGAAAAATGCAGGAGTATTGCTTGCGGAACTGATTCTGATTATAGCAGGGCTGGTTCTGGTGGGAACGGTTGGAACAAGAGGTTTTGACAATCTAAAGGTATATACCACTATTTTTCCGCAGTATCAGGATATGGATGAGGTGTTAGCAGGGGCTAACGACCTGATTCCATCGGAGGATGGAAATGGTTATGTAACCGGAGAAGATACTTATTTTGTGATTCCGGTGGATTCGGATAAGTTAATTGATCTAGAGATGAGTCGTATTGAGGGCGAGGGAATCTTAGGAGAAATCTGGCAGTCGGAAAACGAGACCTTTGCAGAAAAACCGTCTCCGTATACCTTTGAACTGGGGCACAATCCGGTTCAGGTAAAGAAAACAACAAAGTATATCCGGGTTAAGATTTCTTCACAACCCGGAGTTCATTATAATCTGTCAAGGGTATCTTATCGAAATCCATTTTCTGTTTTTGCAAGAATAAATAAAAGTTCAATTATAACAACAGCCTTTGCATTATGGGGGCTATGTATTCTTTTGCAAGTTATGCAATTAGTATTCAAAAATTGTAAAACGGGTCGCAATTTTTTGCATATAGTATTATACATTGGTTTTGTTGGAATAACTATAGCATATGTATTTCATGATTTTATCTGGGGAGAGAAATTGTTCTTATATACGGATATAGGTTCGGATACGATGCAACAATATTATCCATATTATATGAACTGTGTAAGAAGAATATCGGAAGGTTCATTTTCTATCTGGAACTGGGATTATGGATTAGGGACCAGTTTAATCAATAATATTTCCCAGACATTGGATCCTTTTGGTTTATTTGTAATTTTAGGTGGAGTTGTTTTCGGAATAGGAAAAGTAAAACGACTTTTAGTAGTTGCACAGATATTGAAAATTATTCTCTCGGCATTGTTGTGCCGGTACTTCTTAAAACTCTTTCATGTAAGTGAGAGGGCTGCTTGTATTGGTGGATATTTATATGCATTTAATGGATATTTGATGCTTTGGGGACAGCATTATCTCCTGGGAACAATCTGCATTTATCTTTTGTTAATATTGATTTTTTTAGAGAAGCTGATACAGGAATTCAAAGTAAGGTATGTTATGGGACTTGGTATTTCTGTTGCAGCATCAATAATTTACAGTTATTACAATACTTATATGGCATTGCTGTTTGTTGGCATTTATTGTGTCTTGCGCCTTTTAAACCCAAACTTGAATTGGACTCTAAAAGAGCGTATAAAACGTGCATTTACAATTTTGGGAGGTATTATTTGTGGGGTACTGGCAGGGGCAGTATCATTACTTCCGGCAGCATCATATCTTACATCCAGTTCATCAAGATTAGATTCAGATATGTCGGCGTTGACAAAATTCTTTCATGGATTATTCTCCGTATACTCTATAGAACAGAATTCAGAAATAGCGGGGCGGATGATATCAAATAATCTATATTACATCAATGACATAAATGCTAGTAGTGGCTGGGGAAATTATTATGAAATGCCTAATATATGCATTACAATTTTTATTTATTTTTTCCTTGGGCAGTTATTAGTACAGAGTATAAAAAAATGTAAGAGTTATAAGAATGCATTATACGGTATTCTTATAACTTTTGTTGGAATTCTACTGGTGTTTAATCCGGGAATGGCAATTGCATTTAATGGATTTGCTTATGCACAGGCAAGGTATACATTCGTACTTATGCCGGTTGCAGCATTACTTGTAGCAGTAGAATGGGATAGACTGACAAGAAAAAAGGAATTTAGTTTTATTGGTCTTGGTCTGGGACTGATAAGCAGTTTGTATATTGTTATAAAAGCGTATAACAAGGCATCATTAGAGGTAAGGAGTTATGATGCAGAAATCATAATACTGCAAATATGTTTTGCATTTCTTTTGCTGGTAATGTTTTTTTGGAAAAATAAGCAGGGGCGTAAGATTGTAGAAAGCTTACTAATAGTGTGCGTGCTGCTTTCAACATGTACAGAAACCTATATGACAACTAGCCAGAGAGGTACTGCTTATACAACGACAGAGGCAATTGGCTATGATGGTAAAACAATGACGAATGATACGATAGAAGCAATCAGATATTTAAAAGAGAATGACAACACCTTTTTTAGAATGGACAAAACATATACATTTTTATCAACTTTTGGGGATTCTCAGGTAGCAGGTTATTCTGCTGTGACAGACTATAACAGTACGATTAATCGCAATCTGTCAGAATTTTATAATATGTTATATACAGGAGCCAATGTGTGGAATGTAGCACATCGCTTATTCATATACTCGGATGAGTCTGAAGTATATCCAATGAGTTTGATTAATTTAAAATATGTCTTGACAACAGAAGAAGTGGGATATCCATGGGGAGAATTGATTAGGAAAATTGGTGGTGTTTATATTTACCGGAATAAATATGCAGATTCCGCAGCATCCTTTTATACCAATACGATTTCTAAGAGCGAATGCGAGTCTATGGATGAAACAGAACGGCGGCTGCTTTTAAAGGATACCTTAATCGTTCCGGATGGACAGGATGTGCTGCATGATACGGAAACCGGAGAAGTGACACTGGGTACTTTTGTGGCAGATGGAAAATATTTTACCGGAACTATTTCGAATGAAAAGGAAGGCTTTCTGCTTCTTACAATTCCAGACCAGGATGGATGGGAAGTTTATGTTGATGGTAAGAAAACAGAGACTATCAATGGAGATTATGGTTTTCTGGCAGTGAAACTTACTGCTGGCAATCATGATATTAAAGCAGTTTATCATATTCCATATATGAAACAGGGAGCGGTAATGAGCGTATTTGGTGTATTGCTGCTGGTAGGATATTGCTTATGGTTATATCGTAGAGATAGAAAGAAAAAACAGGGGTAAGGTAAATGAAAGAAAAGTTAAAGAAGATACCACCAAAATATATCGTGGCAGGGGTAATCCTCATTGTTATGTTATTGCTATTGATAAAACATCGCAGTATTTTCTATAATTCAAGGCAGGACAATTACAATGACATGAGTGGTGAAGAGGAAAATATTGCAGCAGAGAATGCTGTGATTTCTCAGTATTTTACTGTTTCCGGTAACATGCAGAATATTGCACTTCTTATGACGAATGATTCAGGAGAAGACGTTACGATTCAGGCGATGCTTAGGGATGCAGAGACAGATGAGGTATTAAGTGCAGTAAAATGTAATGTGCCAAAGTCTACTGGAACAGAAGAAGTAGTAAGCATGGAACTGACCTTAGATGGGGTAGAGGGAACACGTAGTGTTTATCTGACGTTAGAAGAGGGAACCAGGGCATCGGAGGTATATTATTGTGCCTTGGCCGGAGATTATGAACAGACACTTCTTGTTAATGAAGAGGCAACGGCTGCAAGACTTCGTATGTCGGTAGTCTATGGTGGTGGACTCAATAAGACATTTTTCATTCTGTTTGCGCTGGGAATGGCAGTGGTAATCGGAATTTTTGTAATGCCGGTAAAATGGGCAAAACCGGAAAATATGGTGCTGATACTGGTTTCTGTGATGGGACTTAGCATGGCAGTAATCAATCCGGCATTTCAGGAGTGTGACGGACCTTCCCATTTCTATCGGAGCATGGACGTGTCCTATGGAAATATACTTGGTTCTTTCGCTAATCTCACACATGAAGATGGTGTGATTTATGTGCCGGAAAATGTACAGGAAATTGCTTATCGTAAGCTGACACCAAATGGGAGTGAAGGAACAGGGTATCTGGAGTATTTACAGACACATAAGTTTTCTAAAAATAAGATAAAGATGACTTATTACGACAGTGTGACTTCCGTAGTATACTGGCCACAGGGACTTGGAATCTTCCTTGGAAGGACGTTCAATCTCAGTATTTATAGTGTGATTCTGATGGGACGTATCTTTAATCTGCTGGCATATATGGGCTTGGCATATGCGGCAGTACGGTTTATGCCGTTTTATAAGAATCTTATGGCAATGTTTGCAGTGATGCCTTTAAGCATTTATCAGGCATCCTCTCTTTCCCAGGATGCAGTATTAAATGGAGCTGGCTTCCTTTTCGTAGCACTATGCTGCTATTATGCTTTTGATGAAAAGGTGAAGCTGAACTGGAAGAAAACACTGGTGCTTGGACTCTTACTATTGACGATGTTCTTAAGCAAATATGTCTATGCGTGTCTTGGACTTTTAGTATTTATGATACCAAAAGATAAGTTTAACAGCAGAAAAGATTACTGGAAATCCTTTATAATCGCATTACTTCCGTTCGTCATCTTAGGCGGCTATGTCATGTTCCGGGTATCCTCCGGAATCAGCGGGTTACAGGCCGGTGCTGGTGGCGGTGCAGACACCATGACGCAGATGCAGTATCTGAAAGCGTATCCAATTGCTACGGTTAAGGTAATTATTTCAACATTAATAGTAAACCTGAATGATTATTTGCAACAGTTGAATATGCTTGGCAGTATGAATTATCCATTAACTTTGCTTGCGGTAATTGGACCTTGCTTCCTTTTAGGTGTTGGTCTGTTAGACGGTCAGGAAGTAAGAGGACGGATTAAGATACGACACCGGATTATTATGCTGCTTGCATTTGCAATCACTTTTGCAGCAATTATGATGGGACTTTATATCGGGGATGGCATTGCCAATCCGGTAGGTTCTTCTGTCATCAATGGTATTCAGGGAAGATATTTTATTCTGATGCTGATATTACCGTTTCTGGCGCTGGGAAGTGACCGGGTGAAACAGGATATCAGACATTTTACGGTAAAATGTTCTGGAATCATGGGCATCATGCTTTTATATGCAGTATTTATGCTGGTGAACACCTGTTACTAAAGGAAGTTAGAATAGAGAAAAGCTAGAATAAGGAAAAGTTGGAACAAAGAAAAACACAGGAAGACTTAAGGAAAAGGGAGATAACATACGATGGGATGGAACTTTGGAACTACAATTTTTTATGGAATAGCAGTGCTGGCACTTTTAAGTGGTGCATTCTTTAGCTATAAGTCAGAGCGGAAGCAGGCAGGAATGACATGGATGGTATTGCTGTTGATTCTGATGAACTGCTATCACACTTTCTGGGCAGCAATACTGAATGTGATTCATATTCCGGTTAATATTATTTCAATGGGAATCATTGATTTGCTTACCGGTGGATTACTCTGGTGCTTTATCGTAAAGAAAAAGAAATGGCAGAGGTATGAATTTGCCATAGCAGATGTAGCATTTCTTGTAACCGCACTGGCAATTATTGCAGTATTTGCAAAGGTAAGATATGGCGGAATGGCATTAAATATCAATTTCCTGACCATTGACCCGGCAAACCATTTCCGGGCAGCGATGGATTTAGTAGATACCGGAACCGTAACCAGTATGTTTTATGAGACGGTGTTAAATGGACTGCTTTTTGAATTCTTAGCTCCATTTGCACCGGTGGATTATTTCTATCGATTCTTCGTCTTAAGTGAACTGATTCAGCTATTGATGTCGGCATTTATCTTCTATGGAATTGCAAGAAGGTTAAGCAAAGACCGGTTTGGCAGAGTGGCAGCTTATGCCCTGTCCTTTATCTATATGATAGGCTATCCGATGTGTTCTATGCTCTATGGCTTTGTTTACCTTGGCATGGGCGTAACGGTTATCGGAATGATTATTATTTTGACAGACGTTTATTTAAAGGATGATATGCCAAAATGGCAGAATATTGTATGTCTGATGTTAGGCTGTCTAGCTATCTTTGAATGTTATGTGATGTTTATGCCGGTTACCTTCTTTGCTTTGATTACCTGCATTTTTGTAAAACAGTTTAAAGTAAAGAAACTGGTATCCAAAGATACCGTGGCAATCTGTCTGACGGTATTCCTGTTCCCATGCATCGTAGGATTTTATTATACATATGCAGGTATCTTTACCAATGGCGTGACGGTATCTTCTGCTCTGGTAAATGAGGGAGCCTGCTACAGGGATTTGTTTTCAAACTTTGTACTGTTTATTCCATTGATGCTCTTTGGATTCTATGGGATGTGTAGGAAGAAGGAGAATAATCTGGTATTGTTTTTAGCACCGTATACGCTTCTGTTTGCTTTATATCTTTTCTTGAAGACAGTAAATGGACAAGCATCTACCTATTATTTTTACAAGATTCATTTCCTGTTGTGGCTGATTGCGTTGGTATTGGTCTATTATGCAGTTGTCTATGCAGAAAAGCAGACAAAGGTATTGATAACCGGAAGCTTTGTGATGTGGGCATTTTTAACAGGAATGTACCTTGGCAAGATAGAGGAGAAAATTGCAGTCCATAATGATTTGATGATTTCTACTTATAAGGCAGAGGATTTTAATGATATTTTGCGTTATAATTATGTATCATTTGGCATGCCGGGTTATTCTAAGGAAAAGGAAGAACTTTATCACTGGGTATATAATGAATTAATCAGCAAGGGTGAAGAAATTGTGCCGATGGCAGGATGCTGGGAAGATGATTTATGGTATCAGGCAATTTCAGACCAGCGGTATTATGGCTGGGGACAAAGTGACCCGGATCATACGGATTATTTCAATCACCTGAATGCGTCTGATGCCAGCTATATTCTGGTATTAAAGGACAGCCAGATTTATGCGGATGAACAGGCTTATTTTGATTCATTAGAGAGAATATATGATACCGGGATAGGTTTTGTGGCAAGAAAGGAATTGTATGAGTAAAAAAGTAAATGTATTATTGTCTGCTTATAACGGAGAAAAGTATATTAAGGCGCAGATTGACAGCATTTTAAATCAGTCTTATCCCAATGTGGAGCTTTATGTCAGGGATGACGGTTCGAAGGATGGAACCCTTGCAATTGTAAGGGAATATGAAGAAAAGGGACTGCTTCATTTAGAGGCAGGAGAGAATGTCGGCTTTGTAAAGAGTTTTGAATGGCTCATTGCAAATGGCGGCGAAGCAGATTATTATGCTTTCAGTGACCAGGATGATGTCTGGTTTGAAGACAAGATTAAGATGGCAGTGGAAAAATTAGAACATGCAAGGGAAGATGTGCCGGTATTGTATTTCTCCAATTATGATTTCTATGACGGAGATTTAAATTTCATGGCGCACCGGGATGGCAGGACGCCGAATATTTCTTTTGTGAATTCATTGGTGGATTGTGTGTCTCTTGGCTTTAACAGTGTATTTAACCGCAAAGCAAAGGACATGGTGACAGAGCAGATGCCGGAAAAATCTACCGGACATGACTGGTGGATGTATATGGTCTGTGCCGGAATGGGTGAAGTAATCTATGATGAGCGTCCGACGGTAAAATACCGCAGACACAATAATAATGTCAGTGATGGTGGGTACAACTTTATTAAGTTTCAGATCTGGCGTTTTAAACGTTTTTTCTTGAATCACTATTTCCACCATATTCATGAGCAGATTAAGGAATACAGTGAACTTTACAATGGAAAACTGACCCCGGAAAATCAGAAGGCACTGGCACTTTTTACCAGGGATGGTTTTCATCCGCTGATTGCACTGCGCAAGGTTTTTTATCCGAAGAAGTTAAGACAGAAAGTCGTAGACGAGATATTTGTGCGTTTGGTATTCCTCATCGGAAGGCTATAAGTTGCAAATTTTAAGAAAACATAGTAAACTGTATAAGTTAACAAGAAGGAGCAACGATGAAATTTACTGTTTTAATCGTAACCTATCATCCGGACTGGAAGAAATTATTAGTTACACTGGATTCTGTCATGGCACAGACCTTTAAGGATTATGAAATCGTAGTCTCAGATGATGGTTCAGAAGAAAACTGTTTTGATAAGATAGAAGCATATTTTGCGGCACACCAGTTTGCAAATTATACCCTTATTCCTCATGAGAAGAATCAGGGAACAGTAAAGAACCTCATAGATGGTCTGGCAAAGGCAAAGGGTAAATATGTCCGGGATTTTGGACCGGGGGATGCATTCTATAATGAACATACCCTGCAGCAGGTGTATGATTTTATGGAAGAGAACCGGTATGAGTCCTGCTTTGGACTGATGCGGGGTTATTGCCGCAGGGAAGATGGCGGTGTAGATTATGTGGAATTTCCGCATCCCTTTGATTTATCTCCATATAAGAACTGGAATGAGGATAAGATTGTAAAGAATCTGGTGCTGTATCGGGACAATGCTTCCGGTGCATGTACCTGTTATACCGTAGATTATTATATGACTTATCTTAAGAAGATAGAGGGAACGGTCATTTATGCAGAAGATATTTTTCAGATGATGGCAGGCTTAGATGGCAGACCGATGCATTTCTTCCCGGATTATCTGGTATGGTATGAAGCCGATACCGGAGTATCCACTAAGAAGAAAAGCAGCTTCTCAGAGCTTCTTGCACAGGATGTAGACCGTTTCTATGCCATGATTCAGGAGCAGTACAGCGATAATCCATATGTGAAGAAGCAGAAAAAGGTATTGGGATTATATAAAATCAGAAACCTTTATCTTCGTACTTTGTTACGGCTGTTCCGCAATCCGGATGCCATCCGTTATCTTATAAGCCATATGCTGCAGGCACGAAAAGGCGCATACCGGCCATCATATCAGCAGAAGGGATTTTTAGATAATCCGGAATTCGGCAAAGAAAAAGCAGAGTAAGGGTAAGAAAAGAATTAAAATAGAAAAGTGAAGCACAGCAATGTGGAAGAAGGAGAATGTCCATGGAAGTGATTAAGTACAGATTTCAGCAGCATGGGGATGAACGCGGTCAGCTGGTAGCATTGGAAGAGATGCGTGATATTCCATTTGAAATTAAGCGTGTTTACTATATGTATGATACCGTAGATGGTGTACGAAGAGGCTATCATGCACACCGGTGTTTAGAACAGATTCTGATTCCGATTCATGGAACCTGTAAGATTCATCTGGATAACGGCAGTGAGACGGCAGAGGTCTTATTGGACAAGCCATATGAAGGCTTATATATTGCAAATAATATGTGGCGGGAAATGTATGATTTCTCCGAGGATGCAGTGCTGATGGTACTGGCATCAGAATATTATGATGAAAATGATTATATCAGGGATTACGATAAATTCCTTGCATTTGTAAAAGAGGAAAATAAGGATAAGTAAAGGAGAATTGCCATGAAAATACCATTTGTGTCATTTGAGAAAATGCATGATGAAATCAAGGACGAACTTACCGGAAAATTTCAGCAGGTTTTAGCAAAAAACTGGTTTATCCAGGGAGAAGAATTAGCAAAGTTTGAAGAAGAGTATGCCGCATATTGTGGCGTGAAATACTGTGTCGGTGTAGGTAACGGACTGGATGCACTGTTCCTTCCACTGAAAGCATATGGAATCGGGACAGGCGATGAAGTCATTGTTCCATCCAATACCTTTATTGCAACTGCACTGGCAGTTTCTTATACAGGTGCAACTCCGGTATTTGTAGAGCCGACTTTAGAGTCCTTTGACATTGACCCGGCAAGAATCGAAGAGAAGATTACCGATAAGACCAAAGCAATTATGGCAGTACATCTTTATGGACAGCCGGCACCAATGGATGAAATCATGGAGATTGCAAAACGTCACAATCTGAAAGTAATCGAAGATTCTGCACAGGCACATGGCGCACTCTATAAGGGAAAACATGTGGGTAGTTTTGGAGACGGAGCCGGATTCAGCTTTTATCCGGGCAAGAACTTAGGTGCATTAGGAGATGCCGGAGCTTTTGTAACCGATGATAAAGAACTGGCAGATAAAGTACGTGCCCTTGGCAACTACGGTTCTGATTATAAATATCATCATATCTATCAGGGAAATAACTCCAGACTGGATGAGATGCAGGCAGCTTTCTTAAGAATTAAATTAAAGAATTTAGACCGCTGGAATGCAAACCGTATTGAGACAGCAGAGAAATATCTTGCCGGAATTAAGAATCCGGAAATCGCTCTGCCAACTGTAATGCCGGATACGAAGCATGTATTCCACATCTTTGCAATCCGCTGTGCACGCAGGGATGAATTAGAGAAGTTCTTAAATGAAAAGGGAATTGGAACCAATAAACATTATCCGATTCCAATGCATCTGCAGGGCGCATATGAAAGCCTTGGCATCAAAAAGGGAGAGCTTCCACTGGCAGAAGAGATTTCTGCAACAGAGCTTAGCATTCCAATGTATTATGGAATGACAGAGGAAGAAACCGGATATGTCATTGATGCAATCAATGCATTCAAATAGAAGAGGAGAGACTATGTTTCGATTTGAAAAATATGAGGACAGTTTAGAGGAACAGTGGGATAAATTTATTACAGAAAAATCCATAAACGGAACCTTTTTACAGAGCCGCCGGTTCTTCAATTATCATCCGGCAGGCAGATTTAAAGATGTATCTTTGGTAGTATATAATGAGAAAAATAATATTGCAGCACTGATTCCGGCATGTGAATTAGAGCAGGATGGGAAAAAGGTATTTTTCTCCCACAAAGGAACCACCTTTGGCGGCATCATTATCGACAAGAAGCATCACAATGCCAAACATGTAGTGGTATTAGTAGAAGAATTAAAGGATTATCTTAAGGAGCAGGGCTATAACGAGGCTTATCTTAAGATGACTTCCGATATTTTCTCAGAAGTAGAAAGTGATTTATTCCAGTATGCATTCCAGCATGCAGGCTATACAGAGCATAAGGAACTGAGCACTTATGTAAACTATGCTACCTATAAAGAGGCAATTCTTTCTAACTTTGCACAGGGAAAACGTACCAATGTCCACAACTGTGAGAAGGAAGGTCTGGAATGCAGACCGCTGACGACAGATGATGAGATTAAAGAATTCTATGATATTCTCTGTGAGAACCTTTCCAAGTATGATACCAAACCGGTACATACTTTAGCAGAGCTTTTAGATTTCAAGAATGACCGTTTCCCGGAGGAATGCGGCTTCTTTGGCATCTTCAAAGAGGATGAAATGTTAGCTGGCTCCATGATGTTTTATTTCGATAAAGTAGGCTGTGCCCATACACAGTATCTTGCTGCAAGACAGGCGTTTAATAAATTAAGCCCGATGACCTTTATGTATTATTCCATGATTGTGGAAATGAAGAATCGTGGCTATAAACGGATTTCCTGGGGAACAGCAACCGAAGATTTGGGTAATTATCTGAATATGGGACTGATTACCAGCAAAGAAGACTTCGGAAGCTCCTATTGTAATAACCTGACCTACTCCATTACATTGTAGGCACTGGAGGATAGTATGAAAGTAAGCGTCCTTGTGACTTTTTATAATCAGGAAGATTATGTGGATGAGGCATTGCAGAGTGTTTTTGACCAGAAATGTGATTTTGATTTTGAGGTGCTGATTGGTGACGATGGTTCTACCGATGGCACCATGGCAAAATTACAGAAATGGAAGCAGAAATATCCGGATAGAATGGAAATCTATGTGATGGACCGGGAACCTGGTGTGAAATACAACAGCAGCCAGCGGGCATCAAGAAACCGTCTGAATCTTTTGCAGTATGTAAAGGGAGAGTATTTTGCTTATCTCGATGGGGATGATTTCTATATCGATGACCATAAACTGCAGAAGCAGGTAGAGATTATGGATCAGCCGGAAAATGCAAAATATGCAGTCTGTGCCCACAATGTCTATGCCTATGATGAGAAGACGAAAGAAAATACACCATTTTTAAACTGCAATCATACGATGAAATTAAAGGGAACAACCTACTGGGGACGTTTCTATTTTCATCCGGATTCTATTCTGATGCGAAGTGCCTATATCAAGGATATTCCGATGGATGTGGTAGCAGATTATTTTAATGATAATACCATTACGTTCTGTTTTATCAAGCATGGGGATGTATATTATATGCCGGATATTATGGCGAGCTATCGTCAGACAGGAGACGGCATCTGGACGGGAAATTCCCGGTTTATCAACTATCTTAGAAATTTGATGGACTATGACTTGGAGCAGAAGATTGCACCGGAATTTATCCGTTACAGTCTCGTACGTCATCGGGCAGATATGAGTTTCATGCATAAATGTAAGGAACAGCCAGCCGGAGAAAAGGTGGCTTTCTATGAGAAAAAGATAAAAAAAGACGGACTTACAGTATCCGAGGCGTGGTTAGAATATTGCAAGACCGGAAAGATGTCTGATAAAAAGGCATTAAAATTATACCGGAAGGCAATGCTTTGGTATTTTGTATGCCATGTAAAATGGCTGTTCATTGACAGTTTATTATTACACAATTAGGATATCTGGAATGGATGGAATCAAAGATGAGTGAGAAGAAAAAATTTGGCTTTGTGGTATTGCATTATTGCACTCTTGATATGACAAAGAAGTGTATTGCAGCAATTCAGGAGAAAATGGCACAGGCTGATTATGAAATTGTGGTAGTAGATAATGCGTCCGGCAACGGAACCGGTAAAGATTTAGCAGAGTGCTATAAAGACACAGAGCATGTAAGTGTTCTTTTGAGTAAGGAAAATCTCGGCTTTGCCAAAGGCAACAATCTAGGCTATGTATATGCAAGAGAAGAACTGCACTGCGATTTTATCTGTGTAATGAACAATGATGTGATTTTATTGCAGGATAACTTTGCGCAGCTGGTGGAGGCAGCCTATGAAGCACATCAGTTTGCAGTAATGGGACCGCATATTGAATTAAAGGATGGCAGGGAAAATGCCATGTATTATGAAATTGCATCCATTGAGGGTTTGAAAAAAGAACGCCATGTATATGAGACGAGATTAAAACACATTACCTCTTCCATTTATCCACTTTGGAATCTTTGGGACAGAGCAAAGCTGCTGCTTCGCATCTTCCTTGGAAAGATTCATGTGATGCCGGAATTAAAGAAACATGAGGACTGCACAGAAGGCTCCTTGGAATATCAGGATGAGCTGGTACTGCATGGCTGCTGTCTGATTTTCTCGCCGATTTATCTTACAAAATATAAAGATGCATTCGTGCCGGATACCTTTATGTTCCGGGAAGAAGAACTTTTATATTTAAGATGTAAAGAAGCGGGAATACCGATGGTATACTGTCCGGAGGTAAGAATTCTTCATCTTGAGGATATCTCTACGGATTATATTTATAAGACCGAGCGTAAAAAAGAAATCTTTAATCTGGAGAATCAGATTAAATCGCTTGGAATTCTCTTGGAACATTTAGAGGTAATGCAGAAGTAACAGCGAGGACATATTGTGAAAGAAGTAAAATCAATCAAATTTAACTTTATAATGAATCTGATTCGGGTTTTGATGACGATATTATTCCCACTGATTACCTATCCGTATGCAACGCGGGTACTGAATTCTGCCGGAGTAGGACGGGCTGCCTATGTAGCATCCATTGTCAGCTATTTTCAGCTGATAGCATCCTTTGGTGTCAATAATTATGCCATTACAGAGGGCGCAAAAATCCGTGATGATAAAGCAAAATTAAATAAATTTGCTTCGGAAATGTTTTTCATCAATCTGGTATTTACGGTGCTTGCTTATATCGGATTTGCAGGTGCGTTGTTCCTGCCGAAGTTTGACGGCTATGAAATGCTGCTGTTAATCAGCAGTTCTACGATTCTATTTACCACCCTTGGTATGGAATGGCTTTATGAACTGTTGGAAGAGTATGAATATATTACGATTCGTTCCGTTATTTTCCAGGTGGTAGCACTTGTAATGCTATTTGTGCTGGTGCGGAATGAAGGTGATGTGGCATGGTATGTGGTATTGACTGCGGTATCTACCGTTGGCTCCGGTGTGCTGAATTTTATTCACAGCAGACATTACATCCATTTATTTGAAACAAGAGTCCATTGGGCTGATATCAAGGTTCATATGAAACCGATGGTATATATGTTTGGCGTTTCGATTGCATCTGTTATTTATCTCAATTCCGATATTACAATGTTGGGATGGATGAAGGGAGATAAGGATGCGGGAATCTATACAACGGCATCGAAGATGAATCAGGTTTTGTGTACGCTGATTAAATCTCTGAGTACGGTTATCATGCCCCGGATGGCATATTATCTTGAAAATGACCAGAAGGATAACTTTGACCGGTTGTTAAAACAGGCATTCCGTTTTATGATGATGTTAATTGTACCATGTATGGTGGGTATGCTTTTGATTTCGCCGGAAGTCATTCATCTGATATCCGGTAAGAATTACAGCGAGTTTTTCCCGAGTGTTACAACATCGAGAATTCTTGCCATCAATTTGTTCTTCTCGCCGATTAACGGCTTTATTGCATATCAGATATTTATGCCAAAGAAGAAAGAGAAGATTATTTTCTGGGCAACCTTGGGTGGTGCAATCAGTAACCTTATCATTAACTACCTGCTGATTCCGGTATTAAGCTACGATGGAGCAGCAATTGCTACCGTATTGGCAGAGGCAATGGTAATGTTAATCTGCATTATCTTAGGACATAAGATGATACCGTTTAAGGGAATGATGCAGGGTGTCTGGAAATATGTCATCGCATCCGTTCCGATGGTCATTGCATATGTGCTGTTTCAGAAGGTAACTTTCAGCAGTTATTTGATTTATATGTTACTGATGATTATCATTGGAGTAGTAACCTATGGCATTATGCTTTTAATCTTAGGGGATGAACTGGTGCGTGAAGAAGTACGCATGATATTTGGAAAATTGAAACACAATGAAAAATAAGGAGGATACACATGAAAATTGCAGTAGCAGGAACCGGTTATGTGGGATTGTCAAATTCCATTTTATTAGCACAGAATAATGAGGTATGGGCAGTCGACATTGTTGAAGAGAAGGTCGATCTGATTAATCATAAGAAATCTCCAATCGTCGATAAGGAGATTGAAGAATATTTAGCAGAGAAACCATTGAATCTGCGGGCTACCACAGATGCAAAGGCAGCATATGAAGGAGCAGATTTTATTATCATTTCCACTCCGACCAACTATGATGAGAAGAAGAATTACTTTGATACATCATCCGTAGAAGCCGTAATCAAGCTGGTTATGGAATATGCACCGGATGCAATTATGGTTATCAAATCTACAGTTCCGGTTGGCTATACCGAAAAAGTAAGAGCGCAGTTTGGCAGCAAAAATATCATCTTCTCTCCGGAATTCTTAAGAGAAGGAAGAGCATTATATGATAACCTCTATCCATCCCGTATCGTAGTGGGATATCCGAAAGAGGATGAAAGCTTAAGGGCAAAGGCAGAAGAGTTCGCGGGCTTATTAAAACAGGGTGCTATCAAAGAGGATATTCCGGTATTATTAGCACACCTCACCGAGGCAGAAGCAATCAAATTATTTGCAAATACTTATCTTGCACTGCGTGTTTCCTATTTTAATGAGCTGGATACCTATGCAGAGGTAAGAGGATTAAATACCAGACAGATTATCGAAGGCGTAGGCTTAGACCCGCGAATCGGTAACTATTATAACAATCCGTCCTTCGGATATGGCGGATACTGCCTGCCAAAGGATACCAAGCAGTTACTGGCAAATTATGCGGACGTTCCAAATAATATTATCGGAGCAATCGTTGCGGCCAATACGACAAGAAAAGATTTCATTGCACAGCAGATTTTAGATAGAAATCCTTCTGTAGTAGGTATTTATCGTCTGACCATGAAGACCAATTCCGATAACTTCCGCCAGTCTTCTATTCAGGGCGTTATGAAACGTCTGAAAGCAAAGGGCATTGAAGTAGTGATTTATGAGCCAACCTTAAAGGATGACAGCTTCTATAATTCCAAAGTAATCCGTGACTTAGACGAGTTCAAGAAGATGTCCGATGTTATTGTATCCAACCGTAACAGTGCAGACTTAGAGGATGTGCAGGACAAGGTATATACCAGAGATATTTATGACAGAGATTAATTTTAGAAAATAAAGCTGCCTGATTAGAACGACGAGATTAGCGCAGTGAGATTAGAGCAGTGAAAAAAGGAGACAAGATGAAACTGAGCCTTTATAACCTCAGAAAAGGTTTCCGATATTTAAAAAATTATGGTTTAAAGGAATTCTTCATCCGCCTGAAAGAAAAAGGAGAACCGGAGCAGATTTCCTATGCGGAATATGCAGCAGGCCATAAGGTAACAGAAGCACAACTTAAGATACAGACAAAAGAATCTGATAAGTGGTCCTATCGACCGCTTATCAGTTGTGTTTATATGGGAGAAAATAGAGAAGATGCGTTGGCTATGTTAGAACAGCAGAGCTATACCAACTGGAATCTAACCTGTATCAATAAGCTTTGTACCGGAAAAGAAATAGAACTTTCCGGGGAATATGCAGCGCTTATTGAGGTGGGTGACACCATAGAACCGGATGCTTTATACGAGCTTTCCCATGCCATTGTTTTTCCAAAAGAGACAAAGCAGTCAGGAATTCACTGGGAAGAAATCGGAAAGCCGGATTTGATTTATACGGATGAAGATGTCAGATGTCCGGATGAATCAAAGACAACGGAGACAGCAGAGCCTCTTTTAAAGCCGGACTTCAGCCCGGATTATCTGGAAAACTACTGTTATATCAGACATTTATGCTGCATCAGAAAAACGGTATTCCTGCAGGCGCTGAAAGAAAATGACGGAAATCCTGCAATAGAAGAACTGATCTGCCGGGCGGCAAAGCAGTCCGATAGTATCATCCATATTCCCAAAGTGCTTTATCATACAAAGGCGGAGCATGCACCGAGAGTAGAACATGCCTCTATGGCAGCGGGTAGTCACGAAAAGAAGCAGCCACTGGTATCTATTCTGATACCGAATAAAGACGAAAAAGCTTCTTTGGAAAAATGCATCACATCCATTCGGCAGGGCAGCTACCGGAATTATGAGATTATCATTATAGAAAATAACAGTAAAAGCGAAGAAATCTTTGATTATTATAAAGAGCTGCAGATGCAGTATCTGGATATCCGCGTGGTAGAATGGAAACCTGAAATACCGGGTACTTTTAATTATTCAGCCATTAATAACTATGGAGCATCCTATGCAAAGGGTGAATATCTTTTGTTCTTAAACAATGATATTGAGATTATAACAAAGGATTACATGGAACGGATGCTTACCCTGTGCGGAAAAGAAAATACCGGAGCAGTGGGAGCAAAGCTTTATTACCCGGATGATACGATACAGCATGCCGGAATTGTCATAGGCATCGGTGGACATGCCAGAGGAATTGCAGCCAATATGTGTGTAGGACAGGTACGCAGCGATAGTGGGTATATGTATAGAGCCAGCCTGCGGCAGAATTTAAGTGCAGCAACAGCAGCATTTCTTATGGTGCCGGCAAAGGTGTTCCGTGAGGTGGACGGATTCTGCGAAGCTTTATCAGTAGCATTTAATGATGTGGATTTGTGTCTTAAAATCCGGAAGAAGGGTTATCTTATTATATATGAACCATCCGTAGAAGCGTACCATTATGAATCAAAGTCCAGAGGACAGGAGGATACAGAGGAGAAAGTACGCCGTTTTCAGGAAGAGATTGAATATATGAGAACCCGCTGGATTGATATTTTAAAGCAGGGAGATCCCTATTATCATCCCGGACTGACCCGTTACCGGACAGATTATTCCCTGGGACAAAAGCACTAAGGCATTGCAGAATTTGTAAGAAAGTGGTAACTTTGTAACTGAGTATAGAGAAAAACAAGTAACAGGGAGGTAGAGTTACACATGATGAAAGTTTATATTTGTCCGAAATGTGGCTGGATACGGACGGTTTCAAGAAGAAATGAAGTGGAATGTTTTAAATGTGGAAATGAAAAGATGGTTCTGGCAAAGATTCCTTATGAGAAATATGGGAAGATGAGTGAGAAAGAACGGAAAGACTATTCGGAAAGCTGGCTGTATATTCACAGAAACAGCATTTGACAGAAGAAGAACATACTTTTTTCACAGAAAATTAAGAAAGAATTCGGTTGTACCTGACAGGGTAGGACTGGTATAATATTCCTAAAAAGATGGCTTGTATTGCATAAGAGGGAATAGATTATGTATAAAAAAGAACGAAAAAGCTGGATGAAGCATCTTGACTTTACGATTCTGGATATTATCTGTCTGGAACTTGCATATGCCTTATCCTATTTTATGCGTTTTGGAAGAAAAAATGAGTTTTTAAATGAGGAATATCAGCGATTAGCGGTAGTCCTTATTTTGATTGATATCTGCGTGGTATTTTTCGGCGAATCCTATAAGAGCATTCTGCGGAGAAAGAATACGCAGGAATTTAAGCATGTTGTTGTTCATACAACAATCATTGTTGCCGGAATGATGGTATATGGATACTGGACCAGACAGTCTGACTTTTCCAGACAGATTTTCCTGATGTTCTGGGGACTGTCTATGATTTTTGAATTTGTCGGCCGTTCCGGGCTTAAGAATTTTATTAAGAAAAAGATGATGAATGACAGAAATCTGTCTGCCATGATAGTGGTAACGACAGATGAACTGGTAGAGAGCTGTCTTAAGGAATTTGAAAATCTGCCATATCGGGAATTTGCCGTGCACGGAGTTGTTGTAGTGGATGCAATGCGTAAGGGAGAAATTATCCGGGGCATTCCGGTGGTAGCAAATGCAGATGATTTCTTTGAATATGTAAAAAATAATGTGGTAGATGAAGTGTTTATTAATGGCAATACTATAGCCAGCAGCCAGGCACTGGCAGATGATCTGCTGGAAATGGGCGTTACGGTGCATTTTAATCTGGTACATGCTTCCAAGCTGATGCCGAATAAAGTAATCGAGCAGTGTGGAAATTATATGGTCTTAACTTCCAGTATGTGTATTGCAACACCACGTCAGTTGTTTTTTAAACGTCTGATGGACATTGTTGGCGGTTTTGTGGGATTGGTGATTGCCGGTATTGCTACCATTATTTTTGCACCGATTATTAAGAAGCAGTCACCGGGACCGATTTTCTTTTCCCAGATTCGTGTGGGGAAAAATGGCAGGAAATTTCGCTTTTATAAATTCCGTTCCATGAATGTAAATGCAGAAGAACAGAAAAAAGAGCTGATGGGGCAGAATGAGATGTCAGGGCTGATGTTTAAGATGGAAGATGATCCGAGAGTATTTCCGGTTGGCAGGTTCATGCGGAAGTTTTCCATTGATGAACTGCCACAGTTCTGGAATATTTTAAAAGGGGATATGAGTCTGGTAGGCACAAGACCGCCAACGGAGGAAGAATTTGCCGGATATGAGGCAAGGCACCGGGCAAGACTCGGAATTAAGCCGGGGCTTACCGGAATGTGGCAGGTCAGTGGAAGAAGCAACATTACGGATTTTGAAGAAGTGGTACAGCTGGATACCTACTATATTACAAACTGGTCACTGGCATTGGATATTAAAATCTTGTTTAAGACCATTCAGGTTGTTGTAACAGGAAAAGGATCGAAGTAAGCAATGGGATTAACGAAAAAGGCTGCATATGCAGTTGGAATGATACGCAAGCATGGACTCCGGGGACTGGCGATTAAAGTAATGGAAACAAAATATGAGCCCATAGACCATGAATATACGAAAAACTGGCAGAATTATATGGTGACAAAAGAAGAATGGAAGGTGCAGCGGAATACGTTGTTTGAACATATGCCGCTGGTTTCTGTTGTAGTACCATTATATGAGACACCGGAATGCTTCTTACGGGAACTGATAGAGGGCATGCTGGGACAGTCCTATGAAAACTGGGAACTGTGTCTTGCAGATGGAAGCCCTACCGATAAAATCGAACGTTTTCTTGCAGAAAATTATAAAGAGGATGCAAGAATACGTTACCGCAGACTGTTGGAAAATGGTGGGATTTCAGAGAATACCAATGAGGCAGTTGCGATGGCAATCGGTGAATATATCGGATTATTGGACCATGATGATGTGCTGGCTGCCAATGCCCTTTATGAAGTGGTGAGGATGTTAAATGCCCATCCGGATGCACAGGTGATTTATTCCGATGAAGATAAAATTGATGCAGAATCCGGGATACACAGCCGGCCACATTTTAAGACGGATTATAATCCGGAATTGCTGATGCATTATAATTATATCTGCCATTTTCTGGTGGTAAAGAAGACCATGTTAGAGAAGGTGGGGGATTTCAATCCCTGCTATGATGGTGCCCAGGACTATGAACTGGTGCTCCGCCTGACGGAGCAGACGGATGCCATTTATCATATTCGAAAGATTCTTTATCATTGGAGAATACACAGTGGTTCCACGGCAGGCAGTTCCCTGTCCAAGGATTATGCCTATGATGCGGGAAAGCGGGCATTGGAAGCTTACGTGCAGAGGCGGAAAATTCCGGCAGAGATTAAAGAAGCCCAGGGGCATAATTCTTATGAAGTGATTTATGAACAGGAAGTTCCGGAGCCGGAGCTTATTAATCTTGCGGAAATAAAGGAAAAAGATGCTTTAAATGAACTGGTAGAAAACAGCACAAGGGAATATCTTTTCATTTATGACAGCCGTCGCACCAGATTGCTTGGGGAGAGAGAACGAAAAGAACTGGCACAATATGCCTGCTTAAATAAAGTGGGACTGACAGGTGTCCGGTTTAAAAAGCACCGGAAGTTAGTTTCGGCAGGCATTGGCGTATTACCGGATGGAAAGATGGGATATCTTTTTGAAAAACTTCCGGTCTGCTTCAAGGGATATTTCAACCGGGCAGTGCTTCCGCAGAATGTCAGCGCCGTTCCGCTGGAACAGTGTATCATAAAGAAAGAAGCATATCTTAAGGCTGGCGGAATTGATCTGGATAAAGAACCGTTAGAGAGAGCAATAGATTTTGCCGGACGTCTGCAAAAAGCGGGATATCAGATTATGCTGGATGCAAAACTTACAGCAGTTTATAAGGGATAGAAAATGAAACATGTATTTATTATAGGCAGTAAAGGAATTCCGGCGGCTTACGGCGGGTTCGAGACATTTGTAGAGAATCTGACCGGACAGGCAGTCAGTGAAGACATTCAGTACCATGTGGCGTGCATGTCTGACCATAATGAAGAATTTACTTATCATAATGCGAAATGCTTCCGGGTGAAGGTGCCGGATATCGGACCAGCGAGAGCCGTGTATTATGATTTGGCAGCATTTCGTTACTGCATTCAGAAAATTAAAAAAGAAAAGATAGAGGATGCCGTTGTCTATGTGCTGGCATGCAGAATCGGACCATTTGTGGGGCACTTTAAAAGGCAGCTGCACCGGTTGTCTGGTACACTTTATGTAAACCCGGATGGACATGAATTTATGCGGGCAAAATGGAATAAATGGATTCGTAAATACTGGAAATATTCGGAAAAGGGAATGGTAAAGCATGCAGATTTATTAGTCTGTGATTCAAAGAATATTGAACAGTATATCAGGGATGAATATCATAAATATCAGCCGAAGACCACATTTATCGCATATGGAACACTATCTTATAAAGCAGGTGAACCAACAGAGGATTTGCTGGCATGGTATCAGAAGTTTGATATCAGAAAAGAAAATTATTATCTTATCGTCGGAAGATTTGTCCCGGAAAATAATTACGAGACAATGATTCGGGAATTTATGGCATCTGATTCCACAAAAGATCTTGTAATCATCACAAATGTGGAAGAAAATGCTTTTTATGAAAGTTTAAAAGAGAAAACCGGCTTTTTAAATGATAAGCGGATTAAATTTGCAGGAACCGTGTATGATGCTGCATTGCTGGCAGAAATCCGCTACTTTGCTTATGGATATTTCCATGGACATGAGGTGGGAGGAACCAATCCATCCCTTCTTGAGGCACTCAGTACCACAAAACTGAACCTGCTTTTAGATGTGGGCTTTAATAAAGAAGTGGGGGAAGATGCCGCACTGTACTGGAATAAGAAAAACGGAAATCTTGCCACACTGATTCAGAAGGCGGATACTATGGATGAAGCAGAGAGGGAAGAGCTTGGCCGGAAAGCGAAGGACAGAATGAAGAAATGGTATAGCTGGGAAGCAATTGTACAGCAGTATGAAACACTGTTTCTTACAGGAGAGGAAGAGAGAGAATGATATCGGTCTTAGTAGTAACCTATAACGGAGAAACCTATATCAGAGAACAGATAGACAGCATACTTAAAAATATCGGACTGGGTGATGAACTGGTGGTATCGGATGATGGTTCACTGGATACTACGAGGGAAATCCTTAAGTCCTATCAGGAACAGGATGCCAGAATCCGTGTTATGGAAGGACCGGGTGAAGGCGTTATTGCCAATGTGGAAGCAGGACTTAGGGCGTGCCGGGGCGATTATATTTTTCTTGCAGACCAGGATGATGTCTGGATGCCGGATAAAGTAGAGAAAGTCATGGAAGTATTCCGGAGGAAGAAAGCCATGGTTGTGGTTCATGATGCCAGAGTGACAGATGCTGCATGCAAAGAGACACTGATGCCGTCCTTTTTTGTTTACCGCCACAGTGGAAGAGGTGCGATTAAAAATATTATTAAGAATACCTATATGGGCTGCTGCATGGCATTTCGGAAAGAGGTATTGGATGCAGTACTTCCGATTCCGAAGGATGTTACCATGCATGATCAGTGGATTGGTGTGAAATGTGATTTGAAATATCACCGCACGGTATTTTTAAAGGAACCATTGATTCTTTACCGGAGGCATGAAAAGAATGTATCCGATTTTTCCCATAACAGCGTGGGTGTAATGATTAAGAATCGCTTAATTTTTCTGAAACGGATCTTAAGCTATCATGGATAATATTGACACAAAAAGTGTTTTGTTATATATTAATTTCAATTGTTTTGAAAAATGAATAAAAACTGTTTAACATCAGGAAAATAAGATAATGGAGATGACTTATGAGTACAAGTAGTAATAATAGAAACCGTAAAAGAAAGAAAATGACCAGACGTCAGAGAAGAAAGAGAAAATTGATGCTTTTTATAGTAGAAGTACTGGTTATCTTAATTCTTCTGGCAGCATTATTTGTAATTATTAAATTAAACAAACTCAATAATACCGGTGATTTGGATGAAGATAAGCTGAATATTAATATTGATGCCAAAACCCAGGAATTGTTAGATGGTTATACGAACATTGCATTATTTGGTATTGATAACCGCAGTACCGGTAAATATGAGTCCGGAAACAGTGACTGTATCATGATTGCAAGTATTAATAATGATACGAAGGAAGTAAGACTGATATCGGTTTACCGTGATTCTTTCCTGGCAGTAGATGATGATGACAATTTAAGAAAACTCAATGCAGCATATGCAAAAGGCGGTCCGACCGGTGCAGTTGCAGCATTGAATAAGAATCTTGATCTGGATATTAAAGAGTATGTAGCTGTGGACTTTAATGCAGTTATGGAAGTGGTAGATGCACTGGGTGGAATTGAACTTGATATTAGTTCCAAAGAAGCAGAAACCATGAAAATATATATCAATGAGATGAATGAGGTAATGGGAACCAATGGAACAGCAGTTTCCGGACCTGGACTTCAGACAGTGAACGGAATCCAGGCATTGGCTTATTGCCGTGACCGTTACAGCGGTGGTGATGACTACGGCCGTACCGAGCGTCAGAGAACCGTTATCAGTAAAATAGTCGAGAAGGCAAAAGCAGCCAGTCTTCCTACATTAAATAAGGTGATTGATAAATTATTCCCGGATATTTCCACAAGTCTTAGCAGTTCTGAAATATTGGGACTGGCAGCAGGCATCAAAGACTACGAACTGGCAGATACACAGGGCTGGCCATTCCAGCTTACCACAGAGCGTATGGGAGGAAAGCTTGGCGATGTAGTAGTTCCTACAGATCTGGAAACCAATGTGAATTTACTGCATCAGTATTTATTTGATGTAGAAGATTATGAGACAACACAGACCGTAAAGAATATCAGTAAATCCGTAATCAATGAGTCTGGAAAGACTGCTTCGGATACAGTAAGAGATACAAATCCGTTTACGGCAGAGGACACAGAGGCGGATACCCAGACACAGTAAAGAAAGATAAATAAAAATATTCATAGGAAAAGCTGTCTGGAATAGGACAGCTTTTCTTTCGCAGGAAATAAGGAAGAGACGAAAAAGAGACGGAAAACGAATTCAGAAAAGTTGTTTCTTATATCATGACAGGAGGTTCTCCATGGCGGGAAGAACATCGGAAAAAGGGAATACTACAGGAAAAACAATATTCTGCTTTATCGGAAAGGTAATAGGAGCTGGAATTACAGCATTTGCAATTCTGGCGCTTTTTTGCGTATTTTATTACAACCCTCCGGTACATGAACCATGTGGAAATGGAGTGACCAGCTATGTAAGACAGGCAGATACGTTCTGGGCGAGAGGAACGGAAGGTTTTGCCATGGGAACTACAGATGACAGTGGTTATAACAACAGTTATCCGGCGGATGGAAGAAAGACTGCTATTTTAATGATGGGTTCTTCCCAGACGGAAGGACTGTATGTCAACGAGGATGATTGTGTATCTTATTTGCTAAATGAGAAATACGCCGAAGATGGAAGCAACCGGTATGTATACAACGTGGGAATGTCAGCCCATACCATTTACCGTAATATCAGTAATTTGGAAAATGCCCTTAAGGTTTATCGGCCTGCTGAATATGTTGCGTTAGAGACTGGAACACTGGCAATGAATCCGGTAGAAGCTGCGCAGGCATTGAACCATGAAATGCCTGAGCTGACAGCGGGAAGCGGAATACCGGCACTGGAAGTATTAGAAAAGAATCCTTATATCAAGCTGCTGTATCAGCAGTATAAGAATCTGCAGAGCCAGAACAATGGCGAAGCAGATGTAACGATTACGGAAAATGCAGGATATGATGTATTTGGTGATGACACCTATGCGGCCACGGAGGAACTGCTTGCCTATATCAGCAGGACAGCGGAAGAAGCAGATGTTCAGGCGGTGATTTATTATATTCCGGATATGACATTGACAGAGGATGGTAGTTATGAATGCTCTGCAAGTGTGGACACCAGAGATACTTTTGCAGAATTATGTGAAAAATATAATATTATTTTTGCGGACATGACGGATTCCGTAGAGGAAGCCTATGCGAAAGAGCATATCGTAGCCAGTGGATTTGATAATACAACAGTTGGCTATGGGCATCTTAATGCATATGGACATGAGCTTCTGGCACAGTGTATTTATGATGCAATCGGAGAGGAGGAGCAGAGATGAGTTTTGCAAGTGTAAGCTTTTTACTGTTTTTTCTTGTAGTGCTTCTTCTTTTACTTCTTGTACAGAGGGTGCTGCCTTTTGCGGAAATAAAGCGCCGCATCATATGCCAGGGAATCCTTCTGATAGCCAGTTATGTTTTTTATGGCTGGTGGAATATGCGACTTTGCCTGCTTTTAATGGGAATTACATGGATTTCCTTTTTTACCGCGGTAAAAAAAGATGAAAAGCATCTGCGGCAGAGCCGGATTTCTCTTCTGATTGGAGTAGGCACGCCTTTGGCGGTCCTTGGAATTTTTAAATATTATGATTTCTTTGTGACTTCCTTTTGTGATGTGTTTCATCTGACACCGGGAGTACTGAATCTGATTCTTCCGGTAGGAATTTCCTTTTATACCTTTCAGGCATTGAGCTATACCATTGATGTCTATACCGGGAAGATAGAAAAAGAAAAAAGCTTTTTGCAGTTTGCGTTGTACTTAAGTTTTTTTCCACAGCTTGTAGCGGGACCGATTGTAAAAGCATCGGAGTTTCTGCCACAGCTTAAGGAGAACCGGAAGGTTACACTTGCGGGACTGGAAAGTGGAATACAGATATTTGTATTTGGTATGTTTAAGAAAGTGGTACTGGCGGACAATATTTCTGTATTTGTGGATGAAGTATATCGTAGTCCTCAGATATTTGGTTCCGGAACGGTTGCACTGGCAGTAGCAGCCTATGCCATTCAGATTTATATGGATTTTTCCGGTTATTCGGATATGGCAATCGGCTGTGCAAAATGTATGGGCTATGAATTACCGGTGAACTTTAATCTTCCATATATATCCCATAATGTCAGTGAGTTCTGGAAACGGTGGCATATCAGCCTTTCAAGCTGGCTGATGCAGTATCTTTATATTCCGCTGGGTGGTAACCGCAAGGGACGTATTCGTACTTATGTAAACCTGATGATAACGATGCTTTTAGGGGGACTCTGGCACGGTGCAGAATGGAGCTTTGTATTGTGGGGTGGTCTCCATGGACTGGCTCTTTGTATCCACAAGGGCTTCCGGAAACTGGCTGGATATCAGAAAGGGCAGGAGAGAAAGAAAAATGTTCTGGTGGATACCTTATCCATCCTCGGAACGGACATTTTTGTCTGCATCTGCTGGATATTCTTCCGGGCAGAAAATGTGCCGAAGGCATGGCTGGTATTAAAACAGTTATTTGGCTTCCGGGCGGGCATTACACATCCGTACAGCTTTGCCATTGCAGCAATTATTATTCTTTGTATTGCAACAGTGGCTGCATATCTCAGGGCAGCAAAGAAAAAAGAAAAGACCGTCAATGGTTTTTATCCGATTATGGATTTAAATCATTTCTGGTCTCTTGTGATTTTCTTTGTTGAGATAGGCCTTATCCTTGGTCTGGCTTATGTGAAGGGCAGTCCGTTTATTTATTTTCAGTTTTAGGTAAGGCAGTTTGTGTGTCTGCCATGGAGGTCTTTGGTGTCATCGGTTCATCAATAATGAATGGTGGACGGTTTCTGGTGGCATCATAAATACGCCAGATGTAGGAACCAATAATACCGATGGAAAGCATAATAATTCCCATACCCATTAAAAGTACGATTAATAATGAGGTATAGCCTTCTGCAGTTATAATTCCGGTCATTTTCCGGTAAATTGTAATAAAGAACAGAATGAGTGCAAAGAGAAATACTCCGGCACCGGCTGCAGTGACCATGGTAATCGGAAAGCTGGAGAATCCTATCAGGGAATCCGTGGCAAGTTTTATTTTTTTGTGAAGAGTCCATCGGGAATGTCCGATGGTTCTTTTTTTCCGGATATAAGGAACAGTTGCAGTCTGAAAGCCACTCCACAGGACCTGTCCCATAAGAGAGGTATTTTTTTCCTTCATTGCGACCAGCAGGTCAATAATTTGGCGGTCAATCAGAAAACTGTCAAATCCACCTTTGGGCATGGTGGGAAGTGCAACCTCCTTCATAATATAGGCATAAAGGGAAGAAACAGCTTTCTGTGTAAGAGGTTCCTCACGGTCAGCACGGGTAGCAAGTACTACCTTATTACCAGCCCTGTATTTTTCTAACATACTTAAGATTAATTCGGACGGTTCCTGTAAGTCTGCAGCTTTGCGGACAGCACAATCGCCACTGCAGCGGGAGAGTCCTGCAAGAATGGCAGCATGTTCACCAAAATTACGGGACAATTTTAATGGGATAATATGTGTATCCAGGCGGGCAAGCTCGCAGATGACATCATAGGATTTATCTTTGGAACCATCATCAACCATGAGAATTTCATAGTCACAATCTAGTTTACATAAAACCTTTTCCCGCAGATCATTGTAAAGTGGAAGAAGGTTATCATGGTTAAAATACACTGGTATTACAATGGATAGTTTCATAACATTGGCTCCTTTCATAAACTATTACTTCTTGATTCTTTATTATGATAACGTATGTTTTTGTAAAATCAATAGGGTAAAGAAAGTCTTAAGAAAATAGTAAGAGAACTCTTAGTTGTCTGGATAAGTTTTCAGGAGTATAATACCAACGATTCATCATGAAGAAGAAATTAATAATGAAAAGGAAATGAGAATGGAAAAGACAAATCAGACTCTGAAAAGAGGGTATTTAATATGTTTATTTCTGGCATTGACAATTTGGAGTATGGCAACTACTTCCGGAAGCGGGCCGGATGAAGCAATGAAATATGATATCTGTAATTATATAGCGTCCCATGGAAAGCTTCCTGATGGAACGGACCCGGCGCTAAGAAATCCAATCTGGGGAATATCATATGGATTTACTCCGATTCTGTCATATATGATAAGCGGAGTTTTTTTGAAAATAGCTTTTTTATTTACCACAAATGTGTATTGGCTGTATGTGGCAGTCAGATTCACCAGTGTACTTTCCATAACCGGAATGGCATATTTGATGTTTCAGATAGGAGAGTACTTATTTCAAACCAATAGAAGCAGATTTTTGTTCGTAATGTCTGGAACCCTGCTGCCCCAGGTAATGTATCTTGGAAGTTATCTGAATAATGATTCCTTTGCATTATTTACAATTGCATGGATTATTTATGCCTGGCTTAGGGGCAGGGACAGACACTGGGACTGGAAAAGCTGTATCCTATTAGGAACTGGAATAGGGTTATGTGCATTATCTTATTATAATGCCTACGGTTATCTTTTGATGAGTATACCGTTTTTCTTTATTTCCTACTGGAAGGAAAGGCAAATAGAAGGTGAAGGAAAAAGAACTGACATGCATCGGATGTTCAGGATGGCAGCAGTAATTGCTATTGTAGCAATACTTTTAGCTGGCTGGTGGTTTATCCGGAGTGCAATATTATATGATGGTGATTTCCTTGGACTTCGAACAACGGATAAATATGGGGAAATGTATGCACAGCCGGGATTCCGTCCGTCAGAACGGCCGACGCCATATCATCAGGGCTGGTCATGGTACCAGATGTTATTTACTTCCGGCTGGCTGAGAACATCACTGATCAGCTTTATTGGAATATTAAGGACCTGCGACTGGAATCTGATGGGCAGGGGCTATCTGGGGATTGGAATACTTTTTCTTGCTGGAATCATTGGCTATCTGGCGGGCGGGTGGAAAAGAAAAATATTTTCGTCAGACAGACTGCTGCATATCACATTTCTGATATGCATGGTAATTCCATGCGGATTGAGTATTTATTATTCTTTTTATAGTGACTATCAGCCACAGGGGCGGTATCTGATGCCGATGCTGATTCCGTTTCTTTATTTTGTCACGACAGGACTGACTTTGGTACTTGAAAAGATACCACAAAAAGTAAATCGTATGTTATACGGTGGAATTTATATATTTTTCATATTGATATCTGCAGCAAGTTTTTATTATGTTCATGCGCTGATATAGATTTCAAAAAAGGACTGGATAATCCCCGGTTTTTCTTATATAATGTCAAAAGGACGATAAAGACAGTTCTATAAAAGATAGGATGAAACAACAGCAATTGGAATAGAATGTAAAAGAAAAGCAGGAGGAAGAATTATGTGTGGAATTGTTGGATATATAGGGAAGAAACAGGCTGCACCAATTTTGTTGGATGGACTTTCAAAACTGGAGTACCGTGGTTATGATTCGGCAGGTATGGCAATCTTTGATGGGAAGAAGATTAACATGGCTAAGGCGACCGGAAGATTAAAGGTATTATCTGAGCTGACCCATGAGGGTGCTACCTTGCCGGGAACGGTTGGAATCGGTCACACACGCTGGGCAACCCATGGTGCACCGAGTGATATCAATGCGCATCCACATTTCAATGAAGCCGGTACGATTGCTGTGGTACACAATGGTATCATTGAAAACTATATGAAATTAAAGAAAAAGTTATCAGAAAAAGGCTATAAGTTCCAGTCAGACACGGACACTGAGGTTGTGGCCCAGCTGCTGGATTATTACTATACCGGGAATCCATTGGAGACCATTACCAAGGTCATGCATCGTGTGGAAGGTTCTTATGCACTGGGAATTATCTTTGCAGAGAATCCGGATGTTATCTATGCAGTCCGTAAGGACAGTCCTCTGATTGTAGGAAGAGGTGAGGGGGAGAATCTGATTGCATCCGATGTCCCGGCAATTTTAAAATATACCAGAGATGTATATTTTATTGAAAATGAAGAAATTGCCCGCCTCTCCGAGGAAAAAATAGAATTCTTTAATGTAGACGGGGAATCTATCGAAAAAGAATGCAAACATATCGAGTGGGATATTCATGCAGCAGAAAAAGGCGGCTATGAGCATTTCATGTTAAAAGAAATGAATGAACAGCCAAAGACCATAAGAGATACCATCAGTCCACGTATCAAGGATGGCAGAATTGTCATCGATGAGCTTGGAATGAGTGACGAAGAAATCAGAAATATCAGCAGAATTCACATTGTTGCCTGCGGTTCTGCTTATCATACCGGATTTACCAGTAAGTATATTTTCGAAGGAATGGCAAGAATTCCGGTAGATGTAGATGTGGCATCCGAGTTCCGCTACCGGAATCCGATTTTAGAGGATGGAGCCCTTGTCATTATTATCAGTCAGTCCGGAGAGACAGCAGATTCCCTGGCGGCACTCCGTATGGCAAAAGAGCGTGGCGTTAAGACGCTTGGTATTGTAAACGTAGTTGGAAGCTCCATTGCAAGAGAGGCAGATAAAGTAATGTATACCTGGGCTGGACCGGAAATTGCAGTTGCAACTACAAAAGCATACAGTGCACAGCTTGTGGCACAATATCTTCTGGCAATTAAATTTGCACAGGTTCGTGGTAAAGTTACGGAAGCAGAAGTAGGAGAAATGCTTCGTGACCTTAAGAAGCTGCCGGATCAGGTAGAAATGTTACTGAGCCATAAAGAGAAGATCCAGAAATTTGCCAACCGCTTTATTGTAGCAAAGGATATTTTCTTTATCGGAAGAGGAATTGATTATGCGATTTCCATGGAAGGCTCTTTAAAATTAAAGGAGATTTCCTATATTCATTCTGAGGCTTATGCAGCAGGTGAGTTAAAGCATGGAACCATTTCCCTGATTGAAGATGGTACACCGGTCGTTGCAGTGGCAACACAGGATGCACTGCTGAAAAAGACCATCAGTAATATTGTAGAGGTGAAGACCAGAGGCGCATTTGTCATGGCAGTTACCAATGAAGGCAATACAGAGATTGAAAAGACAGCAGATTATGTCATCTATATTCCACAGACCAATGCATATTTTGCAAATTCACTGGCAATTATTCCATTACAGCTGTTCAGCTACTATGTAGCAGTTGGAAAGGGCTGTGATGTGGATAAACCAAGAAATCTTGCAAAATCTGTTACGGTTGAGTAATTTATAGAGCAATTGGAAAAGAAGATGCGGTTTTACTTAGAATTCTATTTCTATGAAAGGACATTTTATTTTGTGCACACTAAAATGCCAACCGTTCTAAAATTTTGTTTTGCTTGCTTGTAAACTGTCTTTCCGTTGCTTTGACTTAAGATAGCTCCACCGTCCGTTGAATACGGATGCCACATAGTGCCCCTAACAGTCCTTATCAGGCATCCGTACTTCGACGAACGGTGGAGCTATCTATGTCAAACATTGGAAAGACTGTTTTTATAGCAAAAAGCAAAACGAAATATTAAGAACGGTGGTATTTCGGTGTGAAAATAAAATGTCCTTTTTTATAGAAAAAATTCTAATGTAAAATATATCCTCTTTTGCAGAGCTTTTTACAAATTAAACATAAAAGAAACATATTTTTCTCAATAAATAGACACAGAACTAACACAATTTATGGATATTATCATAATCAGAAAGTAACAAAGAGATGAAAGGAGTAATCTTTATGGAAAACAATTATAACAACAATTTTAACTCCGGCTCTCCTTATTCATATAATCAGACGAACCAGCAGACAGGAGACGGAACAAATACTTCATGGAGCAGTCAGGTGAACGGAAATACTTCACAGGGCTACAGTCAGGGAACCCAGTATGGACAGGGAAATGCCTATTATAGTCAGGGAACCCAGTATGGACAGGGAAATGCCTATTATAATCAGGGAACACAGCCATATGGACAGAATCAGCAGAAGAAAAAACGGAAAGAAAAAGTAAAGAAAGAACATGGTAAAGGCGGATTTGGTGTAAAACTTGCAAAATGTGCAGCTATTGCATTAGTCTTTGGATTGATTTCAGGAAGCGTATTTGCGGGAACAAATCAGTTGCTTGGAACGAAGTGGAGCAACTCTGAATCTGCTAAGACAGAGGCTTCCCTGAATAAGAGTAGCAGCGGAGATACCGTTAAGGCAGCAAATACTTCATCCAAAGCAGTAACCGATTTGACGGATGTCTCAGATATTGCAGATAATGTAATGCCATCTATTGTTGCAATTACGAATATGAGTGAAAAACAGGTAAGCACCTGGTATGGATATACTGCATCACAGCCACAGGAAAGCTGTGGTTCCGGAATCATAGTAAGCCAGGATGACCAGTACATCTATGTAGCAACGAATAATCATGTGGTATCCGGTGCCCAAAGTATTACCGTGCAGTTTTCCGATGACAGCACAGTAGCCGCAGAAGTAAAAGGAACAGATGCAGGAAGTGACTTAGCAGTCGTTGCAGTTCCGATTTCCGATATCAGCGCAGACACCTTAAGTACCATTAAGGTTGCAACCCTTGGCAATTCTGATGACTTAAGTGTAGGTCAGGCAGCAGTCGCAATTGGAAATGCGTTAGGTTATGGGCAGTCTGTTACAACCGGTGTTATCAGTGCATTGAACCGAGAGGTGTCCGTAGAAAATGAAGACGGTTCTACCACAACCAATGAACTGATTCAGACTGATGCGGCTATTAACCCTGGTAATAGTGGTGGCGCATTACTGAACGCCAAGGGTGAAGTAATCGGTATCAGTTCTGTAAAATATTCTGATACCAGTGTAGAAGGTATGGGCTATGCTATCCCGATTAATACAGCGTCTCCGATTATTGAAAAATTAATCAACCGGGAACAGGTGGATGAATCCCGTTCCGCATATCTTGGAATCTCCGGTGTAGATGTATCCTCCACCGTTGCACAGACCTATAATATGCCGGAAGGAATATATCTCTATCAGGTAAAGGAAGGTTCACCGGCAGAGCAGGCAGGCTTACAGGCAGGAGATATTATCACATCCTTTGATGGAAGCAAGGTTTCATCTACAACAGAATTAAATGATGCGATTAAGTATTGTGCAGCAGGTGATTCTGTAGAAGTTGTATTTGAACGTCAGACAGATGGACAGTATCAGGAACAGACGGTAACCGTAACTTTAGGGCAGAAAAACTAAAAACGGATAACAAAATGTAACCCTTAGTCATCTATAAAGCAAAGCTACCGATAAGGCAGATAAAACAGCAGTGTCTTAAATATGTTGAAGAAAACATGGACACTGCTGTTTTTTTACTTTACAGGAAATTGCTTTCCTGTAAAGTAAAAAACGCTCCGCGAGGATGCACACTGCGGCGTATAAGGTAGATGTCGCAAGCGACCGCCGCAGGTGCGAGAATGTGCCAAGGCACATTCGTTGTTTTTTACAAAATGAATAAAACACAGGAGTGTTTTAGATAAAAATGAACATGCTATAAAAAATAAAAATGGAGGGATTGTTATGGCAAGTAAGTATGATGGACTGGCAAGAATCATTATCCAGAACGTAGGCGGCAGGGAGAATATCATAAGCCTTGCGCACTGTGTTACCAGACTTCGTTTTAAATTAAAAGACGAGTCCAAGGCTAACACCGAAGTATTAAAAGCAACGGAAGGAATTGTGACAGTAATGAAATCCGGCGGACAGTATCAGATAGTAATCGGAAATCATGTACCGGATGTCTATGATGTGGTTTGTGAACATGCACATCTGGCCGGAAACGGAGCTGTTTCCGAGGATGCAGAAGACGGCGGAGAGAAGATGGGGCTTGGTGCAAGACTCATTGATTTGATTTCCGGTGTATTCCAGCCATTCCTTGGTGTGCTTTGTGCAGCAGGTATTATCAAAGGTCTTTTGGCGCTGTGGTCTTTTATCGCAAGTCAGTCAGGAATTGATGTTACCACAAGCGGAGCATATCAGCTCTGGTATTCCATTGGAGACGGATTCTTCTATTTCCTGCCGATTATCTTAGGATATACTGCAGCAAAGAAATTTAAGATGAATGAATTTATCGGAATGGCACTTGGTATATCACTTACCTATCCGGCACTGGTTAATCTGACTTCAGGAGAACTGATAGGTTCCCTGTTTGCAGGAACTTCCTTTGAAATGAATTATTATACAACCTTTTTTGGAATTCCTGTTATTATGCCATCCAGTGGTTATACTTCTTCAGTAGTACCAATTGTTATTGCAGTGGCTTGTGCTGCCTGGCTGGAAAAGAGATTAAAGAAAGTAATTCCGGACGTTATTAAAACATTTGTCGTTCCGGTTGTAACTTTGGCAGTAATGGTTCCACTTACCTATCTGGTAATCGGACCGGTATCTACTTTCCTTTGCAACATTATCGGTATTATTTTCGGAGCAATCTATAACCTTCCAGTTGTAGGAGGTCTTGTAGCAGGTATCTTAGTCGGAGCATTCTGGCAGGTACTGGTAATCTTCGGATTACATTGGGGACTTGTTCCACTGGCAATGATTAATTATGGAACTTTAGGATATGACTTCATCCTTTCTCCATATTTCGCAGCATCTTTTGCGCAGTCCATGGTTGTACTGGCTATTGTATTAAAGACGAAAGATAAGCAACTTAGAAATATTGCATTACCGGCGTTTATCTCCGGACTTTTTGGTGTAACAGAGCCATGTATTTACGGTATTACACTTCCAAAGAAAAAACCATTCGTAATTTCCTGTATTGCATCCGCTATTGGTGGTGGAATCATAGGATTTGCCGGAGTTAAAACTTATATGATGGGTGGTCTTGGATTCTTCGGACTTCCGGCATTCATCGATGGTGAGTCAAAGAGCGTTTACAGTTTGATCTGGGTATTAATCGGTATGGCAGTAGCTATGGTAGTTGCGTTCGTAGCAACTTACATTACCTATCATGATGATGCTCCACAGAATGATGAAGCAAAAATAGAAAAGAAAGGCACAAAAACCGCAGCAAACCAGGTAATTGCATCTCCTCTTACCGGAGAAGTAAAAGCCTTGGAAGAAGTAGAAGATGAAGCATTTTCAAGCGGAGCATTAGGTCAGGGTGTTGCTATTCTCCCGTCCGAAGGCAAATTATATGCACCATGTGATGGCGAAGTAGTAACCTTCTTCCCAACCGGTCATGCCATTGGAATAGTATCCGATGGCGGAGCAGAAATCCTGATTCATGTGGGCATGGATACCGTGAAATTAGATGGAGAAGGATTTACACCGAAGGTAGCACAGGGAGCCAAAGTAAAGAAAGGTGACCTTTTATTGGAATTTGATATTGCAAAGATTACAGGAGCAGGATATTCCGTTCTGACTCCGGTTATCATCAGCAACACAGCAGATTACGCAGATGTAGTTCCGACAGATGCAAAGAAAGTTGCAGCGTTGGACACATTGATTACCGTTTTATAAATTAGTTTTCCATAGTTTTTTATACCTAAGGGTGCGGGCTCTGATAAAGGGCTCGTGCTCTATCCAACAAAATCAGAAGCCTTATTGCAGGGCAGAATGAGAAAAGAAAAATATAAAAACAGAAATTATAAATTTTCAAAAATAAAAATAATAAGAAGCAGGAGGAAAAAGCAATGAAGACATTTCGTAAAGATTTTCTCTGGGGCGGTGCAACCGCGGCCAATCAGTTTGAGGGAGCATGGGATGTAGATGGAAAAGGAGCATCTGTTTCTGATATGTGTACGAATGGTTCCCATACCGAGCCGAAAAAGGTAACAAGAACCATTCATCCGGAATATCTCTATCCGAGCCACGAAGCAATTGATTTCTATCATCATTACAAAGAGGATATTGCATTATTTGCAGAAATGGGATTTAAAGTATTCCGTTTATCCATTGCATGGACAAGAATTTTTCCGACCGGAATGGAGAATGAACCAAACGAAGCAGGACTGGCATTCTACGATAAAGTATTTGATGAGTGTTTAAAATATGGCATTGAGCCGCTGGTAACCATTTCCCATTATGAAATGCCATATGCACTGATTGAAAAATACAATGGCTGGGAAGCCAGAGAATGTATTGATTATTTTTTAAATTACTGCAAGGCAATTTTCGAAAGATATCAGGGCAAAGTAAAATACTGGCTGACCTTCAATGAAATCAATGGCGGAACCACACCGCTTGGCAACCTGCTTTCCCTTGGAACTGTAAAAGGCTATGAGGGAAAAATTACAGAGATTCCGGATGACCCGAAGGTTCGTTTCCAGGCATTGCATCATCAGTTTGTTGCCAGCGCAAAAGCAGTAAAATTAGCACATGAAAAATATCCGGAATATCTTATCGGTGATATGAATGTCTTTATGACCAAGTATCCATTTACCTGCAATCCGGAGGATGTATTAGCAACACAGAAGGAAATGCGGATTATGAACTGGTTCTGTTCCGATGTGCAGGTAAGAGGAGAATATCCGGCGTATATGGAGCGGTATTTTGAAGAAAATAATATTCATGTTAAAATGGAACCGGGCGATGAAGAAATTCTGCGGGAAGGCTGTGTGGATTTCTATACCCTCAGCTATTATATGAGCAGTTGTGTATCAAAAGATCCAAATGGCGAGCAGACGGATGGAAACCTGATTGCCGGTCTTAAGAATCCATATCTTAAGGCAAGTGACTGGGGTTGGCAGATTGACCCACAGGGCTTACATTATTCCTTAAATGAAATTTATGACCGTTATCAGATTCCGGTTATGGTAGTAGAAAATGGCCTTGGCGCTTATGACAAATTAGAAGAAGATGGAAGCATTCAGGATGATTACCGTATCGACTATCTGCGGGATCATATCAAAGAGATGAAAGAAGCGGTAAAAGATGGCGTTGACCTGATGGGATATACACCATGGGGCTGCATTGATTTAGTAAGTGCATCCACCGGAGAAATGGCAAAGAGATATGGCTTCATCTATGTAGAAAAATATGATGATGGAACCGGAACTCTTGCAAGAAGAAAGAAAAAATCCTTCGACTGGTATAAAGAAGTAATTGCTTCGAATGGAGAAAACTTATAAAAGAAAGAAGGTATGGACTATGGAAAAGTTTAATGGAAAAAAGGTATTCAGCGGTATTGCAATTGGAAAGGTAAAACTCCTTGTAAAAGCTGAAAATCAGGTGGTAAGAAAGAGAATAGAAGACCCGGCAGCAGAGATTGCCCGCTATGAAGCAGCAAAGCAGACTGCAATTGAACAGCTCCACAAGCTTTACAAGAAAGCATTAAAAGAAGTGGGTGAAGTAAATGCACAGATTTTTGATGTGCATGCCATGATGTTAGAGGATGGAGATTATAATGATTCCGTTCACAATCTTATTGAGAGCCAGAGCGTAAATGCAGAGTATGCGGTAGGTGTTACCGGAGATAACTTTGCAGAAGTATTTGCAAATATGGATGACGAGTATTTCAAAGCCCGTTCCATTGATATGAAGGATATTTCTGAGCGTGTCATCAATGTATTATGTGGAAATGATATGGGAAGCGACCTTGGAGATGAGCCGGTTATTATCGTAGCAAAGGATTTAGCTCCGAGTGAAACCGTACAGATGGATAAAAGTAAGCTGCTGGCATTTGTAACACAGCTGGGCTCTACGAATTCACATACTGCAATTTTAGCAAGAACTATGGGCATCCCGGCACTGATTGGTGTGGAAATCAAGGAAGAGTGGAACGGAAAACAGGCAATTGTGGATGGCTATACCGGAACTCTTATCATTGAACCGGATGAAGCAGCTTTGGCAGAATATAAGAAAAAAGCAGAAGAGGATGCAAAGCAGAAGGAATTACTGCTGACTTTAAAGGGAAAAGAAAATGTGACAAAGAGTGGTCAGAAAATCAATCTTTATGCCAACATCGGAAATGTCTCTGACTTAGCGGCAGTACTTAAAAATGATGCCGGTGGAATCGGACTTTTCCGTAGTGAATTTCTTTATCTTGAAAAAGATACCTTCCCAACAGAAGAAGAACAGTTTGTGGCTTATAAGCAGGTCGCAGAGACCATGGCAGGAAAGAAGGTTATTATCCGAACCCTGGATATCGGAGCCGATAAGCAGGTGGACTACTTTAACCTCGACAAAGAAGATAATCCGGCAATGGGATATCGTGCCATCCGGATATGCCTGACCCAGCCGGAAATTTTTAAGACCCAGCTTCGTGCTTTATTCCGCGCAAGCAATTACGGAAATATTGCAATTATGTATCCGATGATTATTTCGGTAGATGAAGTGCGTAAGATTAAAGCAATTTCAGAAGAAGTGAAAGAAGAACTTACAAAGGAAGGGATTCCTTTTGGAAATGTGGAGCAGGGTATCATGATTGAAACTCCTGCAGCAGCAGTAATGAGTGATGAACTGGCAAAAGAGGTTGATTTCTTCAGTATCGGAACCAACGACCTGACCCAGTATACACTGGCAATTGACCGTCAGAATGCAAAGCTTGACAGCTTCTATAATCCGCATCATGAAGCAGTGCTCCGGCTGATTCAGATGACCGTGGAAAATGCACACAAGGCAGGCATCTGGGCAGGAATATGTGGAGAACTTGGAGCAGATACAACTCTGACCCAGCGTTTCTTAGAGATGGGGGTAGATGAATTATCTGTTTCTCCTGGCTGTGTTCTTCCGGTTCGAAAAGCGATTCGGGACGCAGAATAATGAGCCGTAAACTGATTTTTTTGGATGTAGACGGAACCCTGGTGGATTTCACCATGCATATGCCGGAATCTGCCAGGGAAGCGTTAAGCATTGCCAGAAAGCGGGGCCATCTGATTTCGTTATGTACCGGAAGAACTGTAACGAATGTGTATCCATGGCTTTTAGATTTTGGATTTGATGCCATTGTGGCTTCGGCAGGTGCTTATGTGTCTGCAAATGATAAGGTGATTTACCATAGCGTTCTGGCAAATGATAAGGTGCAGGATATGGTAGAGGTGCTGAAGGAGCACGGTGCATGCTTTATGCTGCAGGGAATCAACGGACGTTATGTGGATGAAGAGAATGCAAAGAAAATGAGAGAACGCTGTATGCGGCTTGGACTTGATATTGACGGTGCTCTAAACGGGATGACGCTTGTTGAACATCCGGAACAGATGCCGGCTCTTGAAAGTGGAATGTATTTTGATGCCGATATTCCGGTGGATGTGATGCAGAAGGAAGTCGGAAATTATATCAAGATAACCGGAGCAAGCTTTGGCAAGGATCGTCAGATGTCCGGTGAAATGACGAAGATGGGAGTCAACAAGGCAACCGGAATGCAGCGGCTTATGGATGAGTTAAAGATAGGCAGGGAAGATACCATTGCTTTTGGTGATGGACCAAATGATGTGGAAATGCTGCAATTTGCAGGAACAGGAGTGGCAATGGGAAATGCGATTCCGGCAGTAAAACAGTATGCGGATATGGTTACAGATAAGATTGATGAAGACGGACTGTATCATGCATTCGAACGGCTGCATCTGCTGGGGTAGGATTTGAAGTAAAAACAATTTTCTTATGATAGAAAAAGGCGGCGTGGTTCGTCAACTTAGGAGACATGATAAGTGCCCTTTACTGTATTTATGTTGTTTCCGCAGTTGACGAACCGCACCGTTACTTTTGCATACACAGGAAAAATCGCATGCCTGCATACAGATTTGGTGAACACCGCAATAAGATGAGAAATTCGTAAAGCGTGATTCCCATAGTTTACAACGGAAGAAAAGCCGGTTTTCTCTTTTCGAATACAGTAAAATACTGAAAGCCTACGGCCTTTAAAATATCCGGTACTTTTGCAAAATCAAATGCAACATGCTCCGGTTTGTGGGCATCGGCACCGATGGTAATGATTTCACCGCCTAGTTCGTGATAACGTTTTATAATATCTTCTGTTGGATTCGGATGTCCCAGACCATATTTGAAACCACCGGTATTGATTTCAATTCCTTTTCCCATATCAATGAGCTTTTCTAAAATCGCATCAATGACATCGGCATATTTCTGATAAGAATATTCAAGGTTCCGGTTTGGACCGTAGCGTACCACATAATCGATATGTCCATATACATCAAAATTATCAAATACCGCAAGATTTTCCAGGATAGATTCAAAATATTCCTGGTAAGCCTGCTGTTCGGTTTTTCCTTCAAAAAAGCGGGAGTAGTAAGGGTCTTTGCCGTGGATTACATGGGAAGAGCCGATGACAAAATCAAAGTCATATCGGCTTATCAGTTCCTGATGTTTCGCTGCAAGATGAGGCTGCAATCCAAGCTCAATGCCGGTCAGCACTTTTATTTTATCTTTGTATTGCTGGCCCAGCTTCTGGATAGTTGGGAAGTAGACCGGAATGTCTAAGATAAATTCCGGTTCATCCTCCGGATGTTCTTTTGGATAATCATAATCCATATGGTCGGTAATGCAGATTCCGCCAAGTCCCAGTTCGATAGAGGCTTTAATCATGGATTCCGGTGAGGCCTCACTGTCGGTAGAAAAAGCAGTGTGCATATGTGTGTCCCAAAGCATAGTGTGTTCCTTTCTGTGAGTGGTGTATGGCGGGTAAGGTTGTGCAGGTGGGGAACTGGATGAGAAAGCTTCTTCCCAAAAGCACCGGAACGTTTGTATGTAAGAAGCCGGCACTTCAACCTGCAGTATTTTTCTTTCTTTTATAATAAACAGTCTTTCCAATGTTTGACAGTATACTGCATTTTGTCTGCCGGCGTGCGGATACCGTGAACAGCGTCTGTTAGGGACTCTTAGAATTCCCTTTGCAACCCGGCAACGCTGGTACATGGATGTACCAGCGAGGCACAATCTGAATATGGATATGAATTTGTGCCGGTTGCCGCAAATCAAATATCTTTGCAGGAATTCTTAGAGTCCCTTCAGACAAAGTGTGGTATCCGCTGCTGGCAGACAAAAGCAGTATACGGTCAAAGCAGCCGGAAAGACAGCCTAATTTCAAGAAAAATACTGCCCGTGAAGTGCTGCGGATTCTCACATCATAACTGTTCCAGTGTTTTCGGGAAGAAGCTTTCCCATTCCCTTCGCCTACATATTGCACAAACCTTACCCGGTGTTTACACATTTCTACTAAGAAAAATGTTACATTTTCACAAGTATAGTAAAATCTTTGTATATAATACACAGAATACTATAATAGAAATTTGACAATCTGTCAAAAGACAGTATGAAAAATGGAAAAGCTATTGTAACATTTGTTTGAAAATGAGAAAGAAGAAATAAAAATAGTGAAAAAATTAACAAAGTGATGGGAACTACTTGAACTTTCGACAAAAATTGGTTAGAATAATACCAGATTGGGTACAATCCCAAATAAAGATATTTTATATTAAATTTCTAGGAGGAATTAATAATGGCAGTAAGAGTAGCAATTAATGGATTCGGCCGTATTGGTCGTCTGGCATTCAGACAGATGTTTGGTGCTGAAGGATACGAAGTAGTAGCAATCAACGATTTAACAAGCCCTAAAATGTTAGCACACTTGTTAAAATATGATTCTTCTCAGGGTAAATATGAGCATGCTGATGAAGTATCCTGCACAGATGATTCTATCATCGTATGTGGAAAAGAAATCAAAATCTATGCATTCCCAGATGCAAACAACTGCCCATGGGGTGAATTAAAAGTTGACGTTGTATTAGAGTGTTCAGGTTTCTATACAAGCAAAGAAAAAGCACAGGCACACATCAATGCAGGTGCTCGTAAAGTTGTTATTTCTGCTCCAGCAGGTAATGACCTTCCTACAATCGTATACAACACAAACCATGAGACATTAAAAGCATCTGATACAATCATTTCAGCAGCTTCTTGTACAACAAACTGCTTAGCACCTATGGCTGATGCATTAAATAAATATGCTCCAATCCAGTCTGGTATCATGGTAACAATCCATGCTTACACAGGTGATCAGATGACTCTTGATGGACCACAGAGAAAAGGTGATTTAAGAAGATCTCGTGCAGCAGCAGTTAACATCGTTCCAAACAGCACTGGTGCAGCAAAAGCTATCGGACTTGTTATCCCAGAACTGAACGGAAAATTAATCGGATCTGCTCAGCGTGTTCCAACCCCTACAGGATCTACAACAATCTTAACAGCAGTTGTTAAGAAAGCTGGCGTTACAAAAGAAGATATCAATGCAGCTATGAAAGCAGCAGCTAACGAGTCCTTCGGATACAACGAAGACGAAATCGTATCTTCTGATATCGTTGGAATGAGATTCGGTTCTCTGTTTGATGCAACACAGACCATGGTTAACCAGGTATCTGATGATCTGTACGAAGTACAGGTTGTTTCTTGGTATGATAACGAGAACAGCTACACATCTCAGATGGTTCGTACAATCAAATACTTCAGCGAGTTAGCATAATTTACGAGAGAAACCCGCAAAGCGTGTTTCCCGTAGTTTAACGAACAATCACTGCACGGTAGACTACTTTTTTAAGCGACAGGCTGCCAGAGTGCAGATAAGACTCAGGAAAAGGGTCCGGTCTTTTAGGACCGGGCTCTTTCTTGCTATTAGAAATAAAATTTAAAGGAGACTACTTAATATGTCATTAAATAAAAAATCTATAGATGATATTAATGTAAAAGGACTTCGCGTTCTTTGCAGATGTGATTTCAACGTACCATTAAAAGAAGGAAAGATTACAGACGAGAACCGTCTGGTTGCAGCACTTCCTACAATCAAGAAATTAATCGCTGATGGTGGAAAGGTTATCCTTTGCTCCCATTTAGGAAAAGTAAAAACAGAAGAAGACAAACAGACCAAAACTCTTGCACCAGTAGCAGCAAGACTTACAGAGTTATTAGGACAGGAAGTTAAATTCGTTGTTGACCCTGAAGTTGTTGGTGAGAATGTAAGAGCAGCAGTAGCAGCTATGAACGATGGCGATGTTATCTTACTTGAGAATACACGTTTCAGACCAGAAGAGACAAAGAACGGAGAAGCTTTCTCTAAAGACCTTGCTTCTATCTGTGATGTATTTGTAAATGATGCATTCGGAACAGCTCACAGAGCACACTGTTCTAACGTAGGTGTTGCACAGTTAGTTGACACTGCAGTAGTTGGATACTTAATGCAGAAAGAAATCGACTTCCTTGGAAATGCAGTAGAGAATCCGGTAAGACCATTCGTTGCAATTCTTGGTGGTGCAAAAGTTGCTGATAAATTAAATGTAATCAACAACTTACTTGAGAAATGTGATACCTTAATCATCGGTGGTGGTATGGCTTACACATTCTTAAAAGCAAAAGGATATGAAATCGGAATCTCTTTAGTAGATGATACTAAGATCGATTATTGTAAAGAAATGATGGCAAAGGCAGAGAAACTTGGAAAGAAACTTCTTCTTCCGGTAGATGCTGTAACAATCAAAGATTTCCCAAATCCTATCGATGCTCCAGTTGAAGTAGAAACTTATGATGCAGACAAGATGCCGGCAGACAGAGAAGGCTGTGATATCGGACCTAAGACACAGACACTTTTCGCAGATGCTGTTAAGACTGCTAAAACTGTTGTTTGGAACGGACCTATGGGTGTATTCGAGAACCCAACTCTTGCAGCAGGTACTATCGCTGTAGCAAAAGCTTTAGCTGATACAGATGCAACAACCATCATCGGTGGTGGAGATTCTGCAGCAGCAGTTAACCAGCTTGGATTCGGTGACAAGATGAGCCACATCTCAACAGGTGGTGGAGCATCCTTAGAGTTCTTAGAGGGTAAAGAGCTTCCAGGCGTTGCAGCAGCAAACGATAAATAAGTAATCAAAGCACATGCCTGTATGCAGGCAAAAGCTTATATATTTAAGAAAGAAGGACATTTTAAAATGGCAAGAAAAAAAATTATTGCCGGCAACTGGAAAATGAACAAAACTCCTAGCGAGGCAGTTGCACTGGTAAATGAATTAAAACCATTAGTAGCAAACGAAGACGTAGATGTAGTATTCTGCGTACCAGCAATTGATATTATTCCAGCAATGGAAGCAGCAAAAGGTTCTAACATCTGCATCGGTGCAGAGAATATGTATTTTGAAGAGAGCGGAGCATACACAGGAGAAATCTCTCCGGCAATGCTTACAGACGCTGGCGTAAAATACGTTGTATTAGGACATTCTGAGAGAAGAGAATACTTCGCAGAGACAGATGAGACTGTAAATAAGAAAGTATTAAAAGCTTTCGAACATGGTATTACACCAATCATCTGCTGTGGAGAGACTTTAACACAGAGAAAACAGGGTATCTACCTTGACTGGATCCGTATGCAGATTAAGATTGCATTCCAGAACGTAACAGCAGAGCAGGCTGCAACAGCAGTTATTGCATACGAGCCAATCTGGGCAATCGGAACCGGTGAAACAGCTACTTCTGATCAGGCAGAAGAAGTTTGTGGCGCAATCCGTGCATGCATCCGTGAAGTATATGATGAAGCAACAGCTGAGTCTATCCGTATCCAGTACGGCGGATCTGTAAATGCAGGAAATGCAGCAGAGCTGTTCGCAAAAGCTGATATCGATGGTGGTCTGGTAGGAGGCGCTTCCTTAAAGGCTGACTTCGGAAAGATTGTAAATTACAATAAATAAGCTTTTCGGAAAATAGAATATTTTCATAAGAAACGTCACGAAATGCATTATGGCATTGGTAAAATTTACCGGTGAAATGCATTTGGTGGCGTTTTTTGTTTCCCGAAAAGAACAAACGAAAACTGATTCACCAATTGACATAGTAGGCGAATGGGTATATGATGCGAATGAACCAGAAAAGGAGGAATGCAGAGCATGATTTCAACCAAAGGAAGGTATGCATTAAAGGTCATGGTCGAGCTGGCGGAGCATGATGCGGAAGAATATATTCCGTTAAAAGGAATTGCCGAGAAACTGAATATTTCCCAGAAATATTTAGAGAGTATTTCGACCATTCTTTCCAAGGGACATATGATAGAAGGAGTCAGCGGCAAGAAGGGCGGTTATCGTCTGAAGCGGAAACCGGAAGAATACAGGGTTGGTGATATCCTGCGGCTGACAGAAGGAACGCTTGCACCGGTATCCTGCTTAAGAGAAGACCAGGAGCCATGTGAAAAATCAGATTCCTGCTGTACACTTCCAATCTGGAAGGGACTGGCAGATTTGATAGATAAATATTTTGATGAAATGACGCTGGCGGATGTTCTGCAGTCGAAGCAGGAAGCGGAGAAGAAAGCAGCGAAGAAGAAACAATAGATGCAGGAGGAAGAAAAATGAGCAAAGAATTACTTTTAGAGGTTAAAAATCTGAACGTCAGTGTAGAAGAAAAACATATTTTACATGACGTAAATCTTGAAATAGGAAGACATGAGACACATGTACTGATGGGACCAAACGGAACCGGTAAATCTACACTGGGTTATACACTGGTTGGTAATCCACGTTATCAGGTAGAGAGCGGAGAAATCTTTTTCCAGGGAAAAAATATTACCGGAGAGCCGGTGAATGAACGCGCAAAGAGCGGCATGTTCTTATCTTTCCAGAACCCACTGGAAGTACCGGGCGTTACCTTAAGTTCCTTTATCCGTAGTGCGTTGGAACAGAAGACCGGAAAGAGAGTACGTTTCTATGATTTTAAGAAAGAACTGGCAGAGAAGATGGAACTTTTACAGATGGATCCATCTTATGCAGAACGTGATTTGAATGTGGGATTTTCCGGAGGTGAGAAAAAGAAAGCAGAAATTTTGCAGATGCTGATGTTAAAACCGGAACTTGCGATTTTGGATGAAACCGATTCCGGACTGGATGTAGATGCAGTAAGAACCGTATCAAAGGGAATCGAAGAATACCAGAAGAGCAGTAAGGGAAGCCTTTTGATTATTACACACAGCACCAAGATTTTGGAGGCATTACACGTAGATTACACACACATCATGGTGGAAGGACACATTGTTAAGACCGCAGATGCTTCCCTGATTGATGAAGTAAACGAGAATGGTTTTGCAAAATACGAGTAAGGAGTGTAAGGAATGGAAGAGAAAAGCTATGTAGAAGATATCGACAGAAGCATATATGATATCCGGGATGATGAGAAGGATGCTTATAAGCTGAAAGAAGGTCTTACTCCTGAAATCGTAGAGCAGATATCAAAAGAGAAAAATGACCCCGTCTGGATGCAGAATTTCCGTTTACAGTCGTTACAGATTTACAATGAAATGGAAGTGCCAAACTGGGGACCATCGATTGAAGGACTGGACATGGACCATATCGTAACCTATGTCCGCCCAAATACAAAGATGAAGGGAAAATGGTCTGAGGTGCCAAAGGACATTAAAGATACCTTTGAACGTCTTGGAATTCCACAGGCAGAGAGAAAGTCACTGGCAGGTGTTGGCGCACAGTATGATTCCGAACTGGTTTATCATAATGTAAGAGAAGAAGTTGCCGCACAGGGCGTTATTTATACGGATTTGGAAAGTGCAATGCATGGTGAATATGCAGATATGATACAGAAACATTTTATGAAACTGGTAAAACCAAATGACCACAAATTTGCAGCACTGCATGGTGCGGTCTGGTCCGGTGGTTCTTTTGTCTATGTGCCAAAGGGAGTGGATGTAGAGATTCCGCTGCAGTCCTATTTCCGACTGAATGCTAAGGGTGCCGGACAGTTTGAACACACACTGATTATCGTAGATGAGGGAGCATCTCTTCATTTCATCGAAGGATGTTCTGCACCAAAATATAATGTAGCCAACCTGCATGCAGGATGCGTGGAATTGTATGTTGGCAAGAATGCAAAACTTCGTTATTCCACCATCGAGAACTGGTCAAAGAATATGTATAACTTAAATACCAAGCGGGCACTAGTGGAAGAGGGCGGAACCATTGAATGGGTATCCGGTTCCTTCGGTTCCCATGTATCTTATCTGTATCCGATGAGCGTCTTAAAAGGAAAGGGCGCCCGCATGGAATTTACCGGTGTAACCTTTGCAGGAAAAGGACAGAACCTTGATACCGGAGCCAAAGTGGTACACTGCGCACCGGACACAAGCTCCTATATGAATACCCGTTCCATTTCCAAAGATGGCGGTATCAGTACGTTCCGTAGTTCCGTTGTGGTAACGAAGGAAGCGAAAGGCACGAAGTCAGCAGTATCCTGTCAGTCTCTGATGTTAGACTCTGAGTCCCGTTCCGATACGATTCCGGCAATGGACATCCGTACGAAGGATGCCAATGTGGGACATGAAGCCCAGATTGGAAGCATCAGTGATGAAGCAATTTTCTATCTGATGTCAAGAGGTATGAGCGAAGAGGATGCAAGAGCCTGCATCGTCAGCGGATTTGCGGATAATGTTTCCAAGGAACTGCCTTTAGAGTACGCACTGGAAATGAACAATTTGATTCGCCTTGAGATGAAAGGCAGCATAGGATAGCAGAAGGGATGTGGAAAGAGCATGGAACAAAATGTAAGTATGAAAATCAATGAATTGCCTTCTCCTACCTGGAACTGGCTGAAGGTAAATGAAACTCCGATAAAATGGAGCAATAAGATAGAACCTTGTGAGATTGCAGCAGAGGGAGATGCAGTATCTACTGAAACAGAGCAGCTTTCGGACATTGAAACCGGTGCCGGAAGAGAAGCAGATGCAATCTTTGCAACAGAAAATACTGCAAAATATCAGATTCTTGCAGATAATGCTGGACAGGATAAAACCGTAAGACTGCACATTTCCGGTAAAAAAGATGCACATATGGCAGGCTGTGTAGAGATAGTTGCAAAAGAAAACAGTACACTTACTGTTGTGATGGACAGCCGTGTGGCTCCGGATGCCACAAAAGAGGAAGACAGTACCGCAGAAGCATCTCTGGCAGTCCGTGTCAGGATGAAAGTCGAGAGCGGTGCATCTGTAAGATTAGTTCAGGTTCAGATGCCGCAGGAGCATGAGACTTTATTAAGTGATATAGGTGGCAATTTAATTGGCGAAGGAGCAAAGGTGGAATATATCCAGTTGTTCCTCGGAAAGGGAAATCTTTATTCCGGATGCCGCATGGATTTGAATGGAAAAGAAAGCAATTTCGCTACAGAGACCGGATATCTTGGTCAGGCGCAGCAGATTTTAGACTATAATATGGTAGCCAATCATTTTGGCGAGAAAACCATGAGCTATATTAATTCTGACGGAGCTCTTCGCGGACAGGCACATAAGGTTTTCCGCGGAACCATTGATTTCAAACGTGGTTCCTCCGGCGCAGAAGGACAGGAAGAGGAAAGCGTACTTCTGCTGGGTGATGATGTGGAAAATAAGACCATTCCGCTGATTTTATGTGCACAGGAAGACGTAAAAGGAAATCACGGAGCAACCATTGGAGAATTAGATGAAGATACCATGTTCTATTTTGGAGCAAGAGGTATTGATAAGGAAGCTGCAGAACGTATTGTGACAGGTGCAAAATTGGAGCATATCTGTGATTTGATGAAGGATGAAGCAGCAGAAAAAATTGCGAAGGAAGCGCTGAAAGAGGTGATTTAGAATGTACGATTTTAAGAAGGATTTTCCTCTTTTTAAAGACCGGGATATCATCTATCTTGACAATGCGGCAACCGCACAGAAGCCGGCATGCGTCATTGAAGCGGAAAAGGAATTTTATGAAAAACATAATGCCAATCCGCTGCGTGGATTCTATCCTTTGAGTCTGGAAGCAACCGATGCTTATGAGGCAGCGAGAAAAACAGTTCAGCATTTTATCCATGCTGCATCTGAGACAGAAATTATATTTACCAGAAATACCACAGAGAGCCTGAATTTAGTAGCGTACAGTTATGGCTTAAATAATCTTTGCCCGGAGGACGAAATTGTGGTTTCCATTATGGAACATCACAGCAATATGTTGCCGTGGCAGATGGTGGCAAGACAGACCGGCGCAAAGCTTATTTATCTGGAATGTGAAAAGGATGGTAGTTTAAGCGAAGCAAAGCTAGACGAAGCTTTCTCCGATAAAACAAGACTGGTGGCAATCACACAGGTGTCCAATGTGCTGGGACGTCCGACTCCGGTAGAGGAAATTGTGCGAAGAGCAAGAAAGAGCAATGCAGTAGTCGTGCTGGATGCAGCCCAGAGTTCCCCGCATATGCCAATTGATGTGCAGAAGCTGGATGTGGATTTTCTGGCATTTTCCGGTCACAAGTTAATGGGACCGATGGGAATCGGTGTCTTATATGGAAAGAAAAAACTTTTAAAGGCAATGCCACCATTCCTTACCGGCGGAGAAATGATAGATTCTGTAACAAGAGACGGTGCAAAATATGCAGAGATTCCTCACAAGTTTGAGGCAGGAACCGTCAATGCAGCAGGCGCAGTGGGACTGGCTGCCGCCATTGATTATATTGACAAAATCGGTTTTGAAACCATGCAGGAGAGTGAACTTACACTTACGAAAAGAGCCTTAGAAGGACTGAAAGCAATTCCGAAGGTTCATGTGCTGGGTTCGGAACTGGCAGAAGAACATACCGGAATCCTGACATTTACCATTGAAGACGTGCATCCGCATGATGTCAGTGCAGTATTGGAATCCGATGGTGTGGCTGTCCGGGCAGGTCATCATTGTGCACAGCCATTGTTAGAGTATCTGGGCGTCCGCTCCGCTACAAGAGCAAGCCTGATGTTCTACAATACAGAAGAAGAAGTCGATGCGCTGGTAAAAAGCGTAGCAGGAGTCAGAAGGAGAATGGGATATGGAGAGTAGAAGTTTTTATAATGAAATCCTTACCGAACACAATATTCACCCGGAGTTCAAGCATGACCTTCCGGATGCCGACTTGGTATTAGAGGGCGTGAATCCAAACTGCGGGGATGATATTTTTTTGAAGTTAAAATTAGATGGTGATGAAATCGTAGACGGTGCATTTGTAGGAGATGGCTGTGCTATTTCCCAGGCATCTGCCGATATTATGCTGGGCATGATTGTCGGAAAGAAGAAAGAGGAAGCGCTGCATTTAGGAGAATTATTCTTAAAAATGATAAAAGGAGAAGCTTCGGATGAAGAGATTGACGAGCTGGAAGAAGCTTCGGCATTAAAGGATATTTCCCATATGCCTGCCCGGGTAAAGTGCGCCGTATTAGGCTGGCATACCTTAGAAGAAATGTTAAATGATGAGGTTTGATATAACAGAATACGCTTGCAAAATAAGGATTGTTAGAAAAAGAAAGATAGTGTATAATGTTATCGGCAATAAAGCAGGACACAAGAGACGAAAGAGGAGTTGAGCGAGGATACCGATTTGAGAAGAAAAGCTTTGCAGATGGCGGGGATAGGAATATTGTTGTTTGGAATGGTTTGCAGTGGATGTGACAGGAAAGCGCAGGTAAATGCAGAACCGGAAAGCAGCGAGAAAATAGAATATGCAGTGACGGAAACAGAAGAAGTCTCTACAGAGACGAAGAAGCTGGTGATAGAAGATTTGGATGATGCATACGAAGCACTGCTGGATTCCTGCAGCAAAGAATTTATCGGGGATTATCGGATTGACGAAAGTTTCTTAAACTGGGTTTATGCCAATTACGGAAAAGAAGCAGTATTAAATATTGCACAGGAGTCTCAGGAAGACCAGAATGTAAATGTCTGGTACGAAGAGACCGGAAATTCCATACATGTGCTGTGGCTTCTTTATTGTCAGGACACCGGCATGAATGAAGAGGATTTGCAGCAGGTTTACTGGAAGGCATGCAGCTCTGAGGATGAGATTGTGCTAGATTTTACCGGCGATATTAATTTTGCAGAAGGCTGGGGCACAACGGAACACATGGATGGACAGCCAAATGGAATCAATGACTGCTTTTCCAAAGATTTATTGCAGGAAATGAATCATGCAGACATTATGATGATAAACAATGAGTTCACCTACAGTACAAGAGGGGAACCTTTAGCTGGCAAGGATTATACTTTCCGGGCAGATCCAAAGCGTGTCGACTTGTTGGAAACATTTGGAACAGATATTGTCAGTCTTGCCAATAATCATGTCTATGACTATGGCGAAGCTGCATTGATTGATACCATAGATACACTGGAAGAAGCAGGAATTCCGTATGTAGGAGCAGGAAAAGATTTAAAGGATGCCATGCGTCCGGTATATTTTGTGGCAAATGGAAAGAAAATAGCAATTGTATCAGCTACACAGATTGAACGCTCTTTAAATTATACGAAGGAAGCAACTGAGACGACACCGGGCGTGTTAAAGACCTTAAATCCGGACAAGTTCCTGAAAGTAATAGAAGAAGCAAGAGACAACAGCGATTATGTGATTGCTTTTGTACACTGGGGAACAGAAGGAAATAACTATTTTGGTTCCGACCAGGTGGCTCTTGCAAAACAGTTTGTGGAAGCCGGTGTGGATGTCATTATCGGCGGACATACCCATTGCCTGCAGGGCATGGAATATATGGATGGCGTGCCGATTATCTATAGCCTTGGCAATTTCTGGTTTTCGGCTTCAACATTAGATACCGGTTTATCCCAGGTAATCATCCGGGATGACGGAACTATTGATTTCCGGTTTCTGCCGTGTATACAGAAGAATTACAAGACCTCACTGGTGACAGATGAAAGTGAGAAAAGACGTATTTTTGATTTTATGGAATCCCTTTCCGTGGGAATTACCATAGATGATGATGGATATGTGACAGCAACGGAGTAATCCGTTTCAATAGAAGATTTTAAAGAAAAGAGGAAAAAACATGAGTAAAAAACCAACCGTATTGATGATTTTAGATGGTTTTGGTCTGAATGACAAAACTGAGGGTAATGCAGTAGCCCAGGCAAACAAGCCAAACATTGATGCACTGATGAAAGATTATCCATGGGTAAAAGGAAATGCCAGCGGACTTGCCGTAGGACTTCCGGACGGACAGATGGGTAACTCCGAAGTAGGACATATGAACATGGGTGCAGGAAGAATTGTATACCAGGAATTAACCAGAATTACCAAAGAAATTGAAGATGGAGATTTCTTTAAAAACGAAGCATTGCTTGCCGGCATGAAAAATGTAAAAGACAACGGTTCTGCACTTCATTTATATGGATTATTATCCGATGGTGGAGTTCACAGCCACATTACACATTTATTCGGACTTCTGGAAATGGCAAAAAAAGAAGGCTTAGACAAAGTATATGTACACTGCTTCTTAGACGGTCGTGATACCGCACCTACTTCCGGAAAAGGATTTATCGAAGAGCTGGAAGCAAAAATGAAAGAAATCGGTGTTGGTGAAATCGCAACCATCAACGGACGTTACTATGCAATGGACCGTGACAACCGTTGGGATCGTGTAGAAAAAGCATATAAAGCAATTACAGAAGGTGTTGGCGAGACAGCAGACAGCGCTGTTGCAGCAATTGATGCATCTTATGCAAAAGATGTAACAGACGAGTTCGTAGTTCCGACTGTAATTATGAAAAATGGTGCTCCAACTGCAACCGTACAGGATAACGATACCATTATCTTCTTTAACTTCCGGCCTGACCGTGCAAGAGAGATTACCAGAGCATTCTGCGCAGATGAGTTCGACGGATTTGACAGAGGCACAAGAAAGAACGTAACTTATGTATGTTTCACAGAATACGATGGAACCATTCCAAACAAAACTGTTGCATTCCACAAGGTAGAACTTACCAATACATTTGGACAGTTCCTTGCAGACAATGGCAAGACTCAGGCAAGAATCGCTGAGACTGAGAAATATGCTCATGTAACATTCTTCTTCAACGGCGGTGTAGAGGAGCCAAACAAAGGCGAAGAAAGAATTCTGGTAAAATCTCCAAAGGTAGCAACCTATGATTTGAAACCGGAAATGAGTGCATACGAAGTATGTGATAAATTAGTAGATGCCATCAAATCTGAAAAATATGATGTAATCATAATCAACTTTGCTAACCCGGATATGGTTGGACATACCGGAGTTCAGGCTGCAGCAATCAAGGCAGTAGAAGCAGTTGATGAGTGCGTAGGCAAAGCTGTTGCAGCATTAAAAGAGGTTGACGGACAGATGTTCATCTGCGCAGACCACGGAAATGCAGAGCAGTTAATCGATTATGAAACAGGCGAACCATTTACAGCACATACTACCAATCCGGTACCATTCATTCTGGTAAATGCAGACCCTGCATACGGTTTAAGAGAGGGTGGATGTCTTGCAGATATCGCTCCTACATTAATCGAGCTGATGGGAATGGAACAGCCAAAAGAAATGACAGGGAAATCTTTGTTAATCAAAAAATAAGACCGTAAGGGCGAAATGCAAACTACGAGAAACACGCTTTGCGAGTTTCTTAAGTTATCTCGCTGCTCGCGTAAATAAAAAGATTCTGTATCTCAAGTGTAAGGTACAGAATCTTTTGCTATAGATAAGTATTTTTTGACACATATATTAATAATACTTATAAATAGAAAATATTAGACAAAAAAACTAATAAATTTCGCTCATTTTTCTATATGGGGCAAAAGGCGCACTTCGCCCAAATTCATTGACTTTCTAAAAGGCACTGTATTATAATTTTCCAGTAGTGTTTTTTATCATAACAAAAATTTGCGAAAGCATAAAATGGAGGACAAAAGCAGTATGCAGGAATTTAAACCATTTAAAGAAGGAAAAGTAAGAGAAGTATATGATAATGGAGAAAGCCTTATCATTGTTGCAACAGACAGAATTTCAGCGTTTGACCATATTTTAAAGAATAAGGTTACCAATAAGGGCGCAATTCTGACACAGATGTCCAGATTCTGGTTCGATTTTACAAAGGATATCGTGCCAAACCATATGCTTTCCGTTGATGTAAAAGATATGCCGGAATTTTTCCAGAATGAGAAATATGATGGCAACAGCATGATGTGCAAGAAACTGGAAATGATTCCAATCGAATGTATTGTTCGTGGATATATTACCGGAAGTGGCTGGGCAAGCTACAAAGAGAACGGAACCGTCTGCGGAATCAAATTACCGGAAGGACTTGTAGAATCCGATAAATTACCTGAGCCGATTTACACACCAAGTACCAAAGCTGAGATTGGTGACCATGACGAGAATATTTCTTTTGAACAGAGTATTGACGTATTAGAGAAAGCATTCCCGGGCAAGGGTGCTGAGTACGCAGAAAAGATTAAAGAATATACCATCGCACTTTACAAGAAATGTGCAGAATACGCATTAAGCAAAGGAATCATCATTGCAGATACCAAGTTTGAATTTGGTCTCGATGAGAATGGAAATGTAGTTTTAGGTGATGAGATGCTGACACCGGACAGCTCCCGTTTCTGGCCATTAGAAGGATACAAACCGGGACAGGGACAGCCTTCTTATGACAAACAGTTTGTAAGAGACTGGTTAAAAGCAAATCCAGACAGCGATTATCTCCTTCCGGATGAAGTAATTAAGAAGACAATTGAGAAATACGAAGAAGCATTTGAATTACTGACCGGTAAGAAATTTGCTTAAAAATATAGTCAGGAGAACCCTATGAATAACAATGAATTAAAGGAAAGCCCATGGGACGGACTGCATGAAGAATGTGGCGTCTTCGGCATGTATGATTTTGACGGAAATGATGTGGCTTCCAGTATTTATTATGGTCTGTTTGCATTACAGCACAGAGGACAGGAGAGCTGTGGTATTGCAGTAAGTGAGACAAACGGACCGAAGGGAAAAGTTACTTCCTATAAAGATATGGGACTGGTAAACGAAGTATTTACCGGAAAACAGTTAGAAGCAATGAAGGGTGATATCGGAGTTGGTCATGTCCGCTATTCCACTGCAGGTTCTTCCACCCGTGAGAATGCACAGCCGCTGGTATTGAATTATGTAAAAGGTACGCTGGCATTGGCACACAACGGAAACCTCATCAATGCGAAGGAGCTTCGCAAAGATTTGGAATACACCGGAGCAATTTTCCAGACCACCATTGATTCTGAGGTAATTGCTTACCACATTGCAAGAGAGCGTCTGAATTCCAAGACAGCCGAGGAAGCAGTACGCAGAGCCTGCCAGAAGTTAAAAGGAGCTTATGCTCTGGTTGTAGCCAGCCCTCGTAAGCTGATTGGCGCAAGAGACCCATATGGCTTCAAACCCCTTGTAATCGGAAAACGTGACAATGCTTATATCATTACTTCTGAGACCTGTGCCTTAGAGACCATTGATGCAGAGTATGTCAGAGACGTATTGCCGGGAGAAGTGGTAACAATTTCACCGGAAGGCGGCATTCAGTCTGATATGACTATGTGTCTTCCAAAAGAACAGGAAGCACGTTGTATTTTTGAATACATATATTTTGCGAGACCAGACAGCCATATTGACGGGGTCAGCGTTTATGCATCCCGTATCCAGGCAGGACGTTTCCTTGCAATGGATTCACCGGTAGATGCAGACCTGGTAGTAGGAGTACCGGAGTCCGGAAATGCAGCAGCTCAGGGTTATGCCCTGCAGTCCGGAATTCCATATGGAACTGCTTTTGTAAAAAATGGTTATGTGGGACGAACCTTCATCAAACCAAAGCAGAGCAGCAGAGAATCCAGCGTAAGAGTAAAATTAAATGTACTGGCAGAATCAGTCCGTGGCAAGCGTGTCATTATGATTGACGATTCCATCGTGCGTGGAACCACATCTGACCGTATTGTAAATATGTTAAAAGAAGCCGGTGCCACAGAAGTGCATGTAAGAATCAGTTCCCCGCCATTCTTATGGCCATGTTACTTTGGAACCGATATTCCGGAGCGGGAACAGTTGATTGCCTATAACAGAACCATCGAAGATATCCGGAAGATAATCGGTGCAGATTCTTTGGGATACTTAAAGATAGAGCGTCTGGAGCAGCTGGTAGGAGGACTTCCAATCTGTAAAGGATGCTTTACCGGAAAATATCCGATGGAGCCACCAAAAGAGGATATTCGTGGTGACTATGAGCGATAAAGCAGACTGACACAGCAGTCATCCGGTTGCCGGGCAGGATGTTCATGATTGCATGAAACAGACTGCATCGGACAGCCGGGCGGAGCACTGTGTAATTTATTTATATTATTTTAAGAAAAAGGAGCACACATATGAGTACCGATAGATATAACAGCCCATTATCAGAGCGTTATGCCAGCAAAGAAATGCAGTACATCTTTTCCCCGGATATGAAATTCCGTACCTGGAGAAGACTTTGGATTGCACTGGCAGAAACCGAGAAAGAACTTGGACTTGATATTACACAGGAACAGATTGACGAATTAAAGGCACACAAGGATGACATCAACTATGATGTGGCAAAGGCAAGAGAAAAAGAAGTCCGTCATGATGTTATGTCCCATGTATATGCTTACGGCGTACAGTGTCCGAAAGCAAAAGGAATCATCCATTTAGGAGCAACCTCCTGCTACGTTGGAGATAATACCGATATCATCATTATGTCAGAGGCATTAAAACTGGTTCGTAAGAAATTAGTAAATGTCATTGCAGAACTGGCAAAATTTGCAGATAAATATAAGAATCAGCCGACACTGGCATTTACCCATTTCCAGCCGGCACAGCCAACTACCGTTGGAAAACGTGCAACACTGTGGTGCCAGGAATTTATTATGGATTTGGAAGACTTAGATTATGTATTAGGCAGCCTGAAACTTTTAGGTTCCAAGGGAACCACAGGAACACAGGCAAGCTTTCAGGAGCTTTTTGACGGAGATCAGGAAACCATCGATAAAATTGATCCGATGATTGCACAGAAAATGGGCTTCAAGGAGTGCTATGCAGTATCCGGACAGACCTATTCCAGAAAAGTAGATACCAGAGTTGCCAATATTTTAGCAGGCATCGCAGCAAGTGCACATAAGATGTCCAATGACATCCGTCTTCTGCAGCACCTGAAAGAAGTGGAAGAACCGTTTGAGAAGAGCCAGATCGGTTCCTCTGCAATGGCATATAAGAGAAATCCAATGCGTAGTGAACGTATTGCATCCCTTTCCCGCTATGTCATGATTGATGCATTAAACCCGGCAATTACATCCGCAACCCAGTGGTTTGAGAGAACTCTTGATGACTCTGCAAACAAGCGTCTTTCCATTCCGGAAGGCTTCCTTGCAATCGACGGAATCTTAGACCTTTGCTTAAATGTAGTAGACGGACTTGTTGTATATGAAAAAGTTATTTACAAACATATGATGAGCGAGCTTCCATTTATGGCAACCGAAAATATTATGATGGATGCTGTAAAAGCTGGTGGTGACCGTCAGGAATTACATGAGAAGATTCGTGTACTTTCCATGGAAGCAGGCAAAAATGTAAAACAGGAGGGTAAAGAGAACAACCTTCTTGAGCTGATTGCAGCAGAACCTGCATTCCATACAACCTTAGAAGAGCTGAAGCAGAATATGGACCCTGCAAAATATGTAGGAAGAGCACCAATTCAGGTAGATGCCTTCTTAAAGAATGTGGTACAGCCGATTTTGGATGACAACAAAGAGATTCTTGGTATGACAGCCGAGATTAACGTATAATCGAATTATTTCGAAAGAATAAAAAATCTTCTTTTGGAGATACTGAACTATTAATTCAGAATATTTTCAAAAGGAGATTTTTTTATGGCTGTAAAAATGACGATTACACGAATTCATGCAAGAGAAATATTAGATTCCAGAGGAAATCCCACAATAGAAACAGAAGTAACTGTGGAGACGGAGACAACCGGAAAGAAGTCGACTGCCCGGGCGGCAGCACCTTCCGGAGCCAGCACCGGAGAATTTGAAGCCATTGAATTAAGAGACGGCGGCGAGCGTTATGGTGGAAATGGTGTGCAGCAGGCGGTGGAAAATGTAAATACAAGAATTGCAAAAGCACTGATAGGCAGAAACGTATTGCGGCAGGAAAATCTAGATGCACTGATGCTGGAACTGGATGGAACAGAAAACAAAGGAAGCCTTGGTGCCAATGCAATCTTAAGTGTGTCCTTAGCCTGTGCTAAAGCAGCGGCAAAAGCATTACAGATGCCGCTTTACCGCTATGTGGGCGGCGTAAATGCAGTGACGATTCCGGTGCCGATGATGAATATTTTAAATGGCGGCGCACATTCCGATAATAATCTGGATGTTCAGGAATTTATGATACTTCCAATTGGAGCCGACAGCATTACGGAAGGAATCCGCTGGTGTGCAGAAGTCTATCATCATTTGAAAAAATTATTAAAGAACCGTGGGTTGTCTGTGGCAGTGGGAGATGAAGGCGGTTTTGCTCCGAACATTGCAAATGAGGAGGAAGCCATCCAGCTTATTATGGAAGCCATTACCAAAGCAGGGTACAGCTGCGGCAGAGGCAAGCAGTTTATGATTTCTCTGGATGCAGCCGCCAGTGAATGGAAAGGAAATGCACCGGGAGAATATTATCTGCCGAAATCCGGCAAGCGTTATACCACGGATGAACTGATTGTTCATTGGGAAAAGATGATTCGCCGTTTTCCGATTTATTCCATTGAAGACCCGCTGGATGAAGAGGATTGGGATGGCTGGAAACGTCTGACAGAAAAAGTGGGAGATAAAGTGATTCTGGTAGGCGATGATTTATTTGTCACGAATCCGGTGCGCCTGAATAAAGGAATTTCCATGGGATGCGGTAATGCGATTCTGATTAAGCCAAACCAGATTGGAACGCTCTCAGAAACTATGGAAGCCATCCGCATGGCAAAAGAACATGGTTATGAGACCATCATGTCCCACCGGAGCGGCGAGACCGAGGATACGACCATAGCGGATTTGTCAGTAGGGCTTGGCAGTGATCTGATTAAAACCGGAGCACCGTGCCGTGGCGAGCGGACGGCAAAATATAATCGTCTGATTCGGATCGAAGAATCGTAATAGATTTCAGCAAAATTTCAATACAAATGCGAAATAAGTGGTTGTAATTTGTCCGTGTGTATGATATACTGTCAAAGTTACGAGTATTATAAATCCACAGGAGGTGTCATTCGTGGCAGTTTTAAAAACGGTTTTAACAGTTGTATTTATTATTATATGTATCGCATTGACAGTAATTATTCTTCTTCAGGAAGGTAAGTCCGCAGGACTTGGAGCAATCAGCGGAGCAGCTGATACTTATTGGGGCAAGAATAAAGGTCGTTCTATGGAAGGAATGTTGGTAAAGGTAACCAGAGTACTGGTAATCTTATTCCTGTTAATTTCCATCGTACTGAATATTGGAAGTTTCTAAGAACCAAAGAGCTGTCGTGTGAACGACAGCTTTTTTTACTTTACAGGAATTGCTTTCCTGTAAAGTAAAAAAGCTCCGCGAGGATGCGCACTGCGGCGTATAAGGTAGATGTCGCAAGCGACCGCCGCAGGCGCGAGAATGTGACAAGGCACATTCTTTGTTTCATGAGCAGCGAGAAAAAATAGGAAAGAAAAGAATGGATAGAGAAGCACTGGAAAAAAGAAAGAAAATTGTATATGAGTTTATCTGTGATGACTTATATGTCCCGATGAAAGCCAAAGAGATTGCAATGATTCTGCAGGTATCCAAAGAGCAGCGGGAAGAGCTGCATGCGGTTTTGGATGCTTTGCTGGAAGAAGGCAAGGTAGAGCTGACCCAGAAGGGCAAATATGTAAAGGCTTCCGGAAGATTCTTAACCGGTGTTTATACCGGAAACAGCAGAGGCTTTGGCTTTGTGACGGTAGAGGGTGAAGAGGAAGATATCTATATCCCGGAGGAGAATACCAACGGAGCCATGCATATGGACACTGTATCTGTTGCAGTAAATCCGCAGAAGACCGGAAAACGCCGGGAAGGCAGAATTATAAAAATTATATCCAGAGGTCTGCATCAGATTGTCGGAACTTATCAGAGCAGTAAGAACTTCGGATTTGTGGTACCGGATAACCAGAAGCTGGCACAGGATATTTTTATTCCAATCGAACGCTCCAAAGGAGCAGTAGATGGACACAAAGTTGTCGTTGAGATTACTGATTATGGTAAAAACGGTAAGAAACCGGAAGGAAAAATTGTTGAAATACTTGGTCATATCAATGACCCGGGAACAGATATTTTATCCATTGTAAGAGGCTTTGACCTGCCGACAGAATTTGCACCGAAGATTATGAAACAGGTGGAAAATGTAGCCAAAGAAGTCAGTGAGGCTGATATGGCAGGCAGGGAAGATTTGCGGGACTGGCAGATGGTGACAATCGACGGAGAAGACTCCAAAGATTTGGATGATGCGGTATCCCTTACTATGGATGGAGAAAATTATATTCTGGGTGTGCATATTGCAGATGTGTCCAACTATGTGCAGGAGCACAGCGCACTGGATGTGGAGGCATTGAACCGCGGAACCAGTGTATATCTCGTTGACCGCGTGATTCCTATGCTGCCCCATGCATTGTCCAATGGAATCTGTTCCCTGAATGCAGGAGAGAACCGGCTGGCATTGAGCTGCATCATGACTATTAACCCGAAGGGCAAGGTCATTGACCATAAAATTGTAGAGTCTGTGGTAAAAATTGACCGCAGAATGACTTATACAGCGGTAAAAGAAATTTTAGAAGACCATAACGAAGAAACAATTGCAGCGTATCGGGACCTGGTTCCGATGTTTGAAAAAATGGGAGAACTGGCAGCACTGCTTCGAGGAAATCGTATGAAACGCGGTTCGATTGATTTTGATTTCCCGGAAACGAAAATCCTTTTGGATAAAAATGGAAGACCATTGGAAATCAAGCCATACGACAGAAATACAGCTACAAAATTAATTGAAGATTTCATGCTGATTGCCAATGAGACGGTGGCGCAGGAATTTTTCTGGCAGGAGATACCATTTCTCTATCGTACCCATGAGACACCGGACGAAGAAAAAATCCGAAAACTTGCAACGTTAATTGGAAATTTCGGATATACACTGCATATCAGCCAGGAGGAAATTCACCCGAAGGAATTGCAGAAGCTGTTAGGAAAAATCGAAGGAACACCGGAGGAAGCATTAATCAGCCGGCTGACCCTCCGTTCCATGAAACAGGCAAAATATACCACAGAGAACACCGGACATTTCGGACTGGCAGCAAGCTGCTATTGTCATTTTACATCGCCGATTCGCCGTTATCCTGATTTACAGATACACCGTATCATCAAGGAAACATTGCGGGGCAGGATGAATCATAAGCGGATGGCGCATTACGAAACGATTCTGCCGGAAGTAGCCAAACATTCCAGCGAAACAGAACGTCGGGCAGATGAGGCAGAGCGTGAGACTGAGAAGCTGAAAAAAGCACAGTATATGGCAGAGCATATCGGAGAAGTTTATGAAGGCGTTATTTCCGGTGTGGCATCCTATGGAATGTATGTAGAATTGCCAAATACCGTGGAAGGGCTTGTGCATGTAACCAGTCTTACCGATGATTATTATCAGTATTTTGAAGACACTTTTGAACTGGTGGGCGAAGTAACAAACCGCCATTACAAGCTGGGACAGAAGGTATATATCCGGGTAATCGGTGTGGATGAAATTGTAAGAACCATCGATTTTGAATTGGCAGAGGCAACAGGAACAGGAGAAATGAAGAATGGGAAAAGAATCGATTAAGATGATTGCCAATAATAAGAAGGCAAGACATGATTATTTCTTGGAAGAACTTTATGAGGCAGGAATCAGCCTGCATGGAACAGAAGTAAAATCACTCCGTATGGGAAAATGCAGTATCAAGGAGTCTTTCATACACATTGAACATGGGGAAGTCATCATATATGGTATGCATATCAGCCCATATGAAAAGGGAAACATTTTTAACCGTGATCCGCTTCGTCCGAAGAAGCTTCTGATGCACAAAAATGAGATTCGTAAATTAGAGCAGAAGATTAAGGAAAAAGGTTATACCATTGTTCCGGTGGAAGTATATTTCAAGGGAAGTCTGGTAAAAGTCCAGATTGCGCTTGCAAAAGGTAAGAAGCTTTATGATAAGCGGAATGATATTGCAAAGAAAGATATGCGCCGTGAAGCAGAGCGGGATTTCAAAGTAAGAAATCTTGGTTAATAGGCGGATAAAAATTGTCAGTTAATGGCAATACAAACAGTGGTTCTATCTTTGCCTCTTGCAGGAATAGCGGAGGCAGGTTATAATAGAATAAATATATAAGGGCTAGTAAAGGTTTCGACAGGGATTATGAAGCTGGAGAAGCGAGCCGCAGGGTGATGCGTTAAATTCCAAACTTAAAATTAAACGCTAACGATAATAAATTAGCTTACGCTGCCTAATGGCAGCAGTCTGACCTAGAGCACTCACACTTTAGGACCCAGGCTTCGACTATGTGAGAAACGACACGGGCAAAGCTTTGAACCCGTGGGCGTATGATGAAGCTACTGAAACAGTTACGGTGTTCATACCGGAATTGCAGAGGGAATGTCAAATTATGAACTACGCTCGTAGAAGGACAGGGGATTGGTTTTTGGACACGGGTTCGACTCCCGTCTAGTCCACTGTGCGTGAATGCAGTCGAACACCATCAATCACGCTATTTAAGGGCACACAAGCCTCTTTGCCTGAGACGTTATAAGCAATAAACATCATATCATCATCAATGACAATGTGGTTGATGAAAGTATGAATGAGCTTTTCTCGAAAAGCAAAACTATTAATATCTCCGGCACGGAAGAGTTCCAGCCAGTAGACCACATGGTCTCTGGTAAATGGGACTCTTTTTAATTTCTCTTCAGAAAGAGCGACAGAAAGCTCGTCCTTTTCAGTCTCAAGAGCAAGAAGACGTTCCTTGGTGGTTGGGGTCACTATTCCTTCTTCAATGGCGGCAAGCAGGTTATTCAGCTTCTTGGTGCAGGCAGCAAGCTGTGACTCAAGAGCATGAATCGCATAGCTGGCAGAATCTTCTTGCTGTAATTCGACAACACGGTCTGCAATCAGAGAAATCATGTCATCAGTCAGGACATCATTAATGGTATGCTGTACTACAAAATCCTCTAACCACTCCTTACGGAAGGTCTTGCCATGGCAAGTTACTGCACGGCTTTTTTTTCCACGGCATTTATAATAATAATATCTGTTGCCCCGTTTGTTTGTCCCATACTCACCTTGATAAGAGTAACCGCACTCGGCACAGGTGACTACACCGGATAAAAGATAATTAACATCTGATTTGGCGTGAGCTGCAACCTTAACCTTGGAAGTGGAAGCAAGCCGCTCCTGCACAGTGTTGAAAAGTTCTACTGGAACAATGGGTGGGATGGCATCCATGTTTATGTTATCACCATAACGATATTCACCGATATACTGCCGGTTAGAAAGCAGGCGGCGGATTGCATTAGGAGTAAATGGGCGACCATCAGCCTTTTTAATGGATTTACTATTGAGCAGGGAAATAATGTCTTTCTGCATCATTCCATCTGCATACTGCTGGAAGATTTCTCGAACCACAGCGGCAGCAGGCTCATCAACCACGAAGTGAAGATCCTTATCTTTCTTATAACCATAGGTACCCTTGACACCAAGAATGCGACCTTTGGCAACAGATTCCCGCTGTCCTCTTCGTATCTTCTGAGCAAGCTCAGCAGAGTAGTATTCTGCCATGCCCTCAAGCATGGATTCCAAAATGATACCTTCCGGACCGGTCGGGATATTCTCAAGAGCATAGCGAACAGACACCCCGCTTTTCCGGAGACGGTATTTATTCAAGGCGATTTCTTCTCGGTTACGACCGAAGCGGTCTATCTTCCAAGTGATAACGGTGGAGAACTGCTGGCTTTCTGCATCACGGAGCATCTGCTGGAATTCATTACGATGAACAGAGTCTTTACCGGACAGATGCCGATCAGCATAGATTTTTATGATACGGATGTTATTCCGGCGGGCATATTCTTCGCAATCGTGAACCTGTCCTTCAATACTCTGGTCGGTCTGATTCGGACCAGGAGAATATCTCGCATAAATAACCCCGTTAATAAGTTCTTTTTTCATAGTCTGTACCTCCAAAAGAGCGCAAAAAAAGAGCGCAGTAATAATTGACACAGCACCCGATTGATGATACACTAATAAAGCCGATATGTAGTATCATCTTTCGTAAAAATGCTACATATAAGCCCCTGGTTCGCCAGGGGCATTTTTTTTATTTGCATTATAGAAGAAAAAACGGAAACGGTCAAGTGGCGAGAAAATGGAATATATTACCGGCAGACAGACCAGAGGACAAATGATAATATTTAAGCATGAAAATATTAATCTGGAAAGTGCGACGGGAAAAGCATGTTTCTGTGGAAGAGCTGGCGGGAAAGACCGGAATCGGGCGCAGCACGCTTTACAATTATGAAAACGGGCTTTTCTCTCCAACCATTGATGCATTAGAAAAAATAGCGGATGCGCTGGGAGTACAGATTGAGGAATTATATGAAAAAGAAGAAAAATTGTACGAAAACGAGAAAGAATAAGGAGAAGCGTTAGAATTCGTCCAGAATCTTGGACTTTTTAGGAGAACCCCTTTCATACATAAAAAAACAGTGCTACACTTTAAACAGGAAGGGGGTTGAGTTATGGAAGACCTGAAAAAAATGAAAAAAGAGACTATCAGGCTGATTTGCAGATGCGACAGTTACCATTTACTCAGAATGATACGCACCTATGTGAAAAGACTGATAGGATGAGAAAGAAGCCGGAGCTATTGCCCCGGCTTCGATTTTTAAAGATTACTTTTTAATATTTAAGAAGCATATTCGATGTAGTAGGTTTTGCCATCCTTTTCAACGATACCCCAACCAGCAAGAGGCTCTTTTGTCTGTACCATATTTGCAATGGCATCAGTATACTTAACATCGTCCAAGTCGTCATTCAGATACTCCCAATCGCTGAGATAGGTGTCTAAGTTCTCTTCTAAATCACAATAGATGGTAGTATCATTCTTAAAGTGCTTTTCTGCATCTGATTTTGTGCAGCCATCTGCCATTAAAATTTCAATCTGTTCCTGTTTTGTCATATCCGTTTACCTTACACCGTTTCGGTGTTCCTTTCTTTATCTGATGACATTATAATACACCTATGGGTGCATAATGTCTATTGGCATAATACATAAAAATCATGCTGATTTTTTGTATATTTTATACACCTATAGGTGTATAAAATATGTTGACAAAATACCCGAAAGGGTATATAATTAAATCATAGAAAGGAGATAGAACAAATAAGAGGCAAAGCCACTGGAAAGGAGAAACGGAAGAATGGGTAAGAAAAAGAAACAAAAGAAAAAGCCTATCGAATGGCGAGACTTGGCAGTTAGCGCATTGATAGACCTTTTCATAGGAGCGATACTTCTCATAATTGAAAAGTACATCGGTTAGGGCGAAAGCCCTAACCACACAGGCGGGCGATAAGCCCGCCGCCTATAAAGAATATAACACAAACCCATAGCCGAGTAAAGAGTATGATTTTTAAATTAGGAGTATTTTTCATTGCAATCGGATTAGTGAAGCTGCTTGTGGCTCTTATTGCAAGAGCCAAAGAAAAGAGAGGTAAAGAATGAATTTAGGCGAGAATTTAAAAAAGGCACGAAAAGCGGCAGGAGTGACGCAAAAGGAACTTGCAGAACAGCTGGATGTTTACCAGAAGGACATCAGCAGATGGGAGACTGGAGAGAGAGTGCCGAACGCAATAGCTCTAGCCGGTATATGCAAAATACTAAAGGCATCAGCAGATGACATTCTGGAATTAAAGTAATACAAAAATGCAGGAAGAGAGGAAAACCTCAATTCCTGCATTTTTATATTAAAAACTATTTATTTTGCTCTGATTCTAAAAGAGTATCATAATCTGATAAAGTGTCATTTGTTTTCTTATAATATTTTTCTGCACTTTCTAAATCTGAAGAATCTCCGATGGAATCGTAGTAATAATATAAATGTTCGACGCAGATATAATATCGTCTAAGCGCAAATTGTGCATCTGATAATAACGTCATAATCTTAGTGCCAAAAGGTGGCGACTGATGATCCTTGTCGAAGGTATTATAGTAAGCTCTTAAAATGCCTTCGGCATCTGATATATCTGATAAAATATCATTCAAATCTGAAGCTGACACATCTTCGCCAGCAAGCGCAGATTCTATAGTGGGAAGGGTGTGATAAATCACATAAAGCTGCTCAGAAAAAAGAGCATCATACTTTGACAGCATCTCCTGGTAGTCATCTTCAGATGAAATCTCCGTTTCGGAAGAAGGCGCTGCTTCTGTATCTGGCTGCACTGGCTGTTCTGTTGAAATCTCGGAATCAATTTCAGAAGACTTCTCAGAAGAGTCTTCTGGAGAGTTTTTGGCATAGGTACCAGGGTATTGGTCTGTATAATCAGAGATAGGGTGCTTAACATAATCTTTCGGGTTTTCTGAATCAATCTTTGCGATAAGGAAGCCGCTTTCAAGTGAATAACGAACACCATCGAAAGAAACAGCTTCTTTGGAATGAGTAGGATTATCCTTTAATTCGGAATTAATATCAAGGTCATTCATGATATCCTGGGGGTCTGCATCCGCATTTATGATAATTAATACTGCCCGGACAACAAATAAATACGAACTGTCGAATTTATCATCATACCAAACAGTGATTTTTACTGGAAAATCAGAATCATTACATTTTAAAGATACAAAAGTTTGAGAATCATTTTTGTATGTGCAACAGATGTCAAAAGCTGAATCGGAAGTAAAATCAGAGTCAGAGATATTGAAACCGGACGGTCCAAGAAGAGTTTTAAGGTTGCTTTTAAAATCCCGCGGGGAAACATCGAACGTCTCCATATCGTTTGGCTTTTCAGAACCACAAGCAACAGTTGAAAAAAGAAATGTAATACATAAAACGATAGCTAATATTTTTTTCATAGCCATACCTCCTTTGTTTTTATAAAAACATTATAGTAAAGGGGGGAAAATAGGTCAAGAAAAGAAAGAACCGAGGACTTGCGCACTGTCCTCGGTTCTTTCTTTTTCTGATTTCGTCATTTATACCAAAATGACGAAATTAAACCTGATTGTCTGACTGATTGGCTATTGAGTTTACAAATTCTTCTAACCATTTCCAACCATCGTCATCCAGTCTGGCAAGAGCTACAGCAAGACGGTGTTTAAAAGAGCCGCTGCCGGAAAGCTGGATGTCTGCTAGCATTTCGGAAATCTCTTCATCCTCGGTCTTTTCAATGAACATCTCGCCGGTTCCGAAACGAAGCCATTTTTCGTTTACGTCAAATTCACGGCAAATAAGAGTGATTACTGCATCAATTGGCTCATTGCGGCCGGATTCGTAGGTGGCAAGGGTGCTTCTTTTAACCTTTATAGTGTCAGAAAATTCCTGCTGCGTTAACCCAAGAGCCTTTCTTAAAAGTTTAATCCTTTCAGCCATAGTATAGCCTCCTTTCGAAATTAATAATAACACAGGCAAAGACAAATAACAATAAAAAAATGTCGCATATCGACAAAAATATATTGACATAAGATAATATGCGTCATATAATAGTCGCATAGCAACATAAAGAAAGGAGATGACAGACATGATGAAAGAGAAAAAAGAGGTAGTAAAAAAACTCATTGAAGCACTTCCAAAGATGTCAACTTATGAACTGGGTTATCTTCTCGGAAGAGTAGAAGAAAAAGAAGACGCAGCAGAAAAGAAAAAGGAAGAGCTTCCAGTAGCGTAAGAAAGGAGAAAAGATGATAGCAGTAATTATTGCATGGGTAATCGGAATAGGATGTATTTTTCTGATGAAAAAAATACAACCAGGAGGATGGATTGCTTACGCAATATACGTCCTGGTCATATTAATCGTACTTACAGTGCTTGTAGCACTTTACATATCTCGACGCTGAGAATATCCACGTAGGGAATGAGATTGTTCCACTTACGTTCTCGAACAATAGGATTAAGCTCGGATAGTGTTTTCTGAAGGTCAGAAGAAAGATACATATAGGCGAGAGGATAGTACTCGGAGTACAGAGCCAGAGATTCCTCTGTGGCATTTTGAGAAATCTGGCTTAGTCCCTTTAGGAAGTTCTCAAAAATTTCACGCTTGTAAAGAATTGTACGGTTGTATTCTTCCTGCCGCAGTTCAAGTCTTTTGAGCCTAAGCTGATGATGGTTGTTAAGAATGGCTGTAAGAACGGGTGAAATGATTGCGGCAATTGCAACGATTACGGTGATAGAAATTGTTAAGTCGATTTTTGGCATAATATCAAATCCTTTCAGATGTATTTCAGCATAAACGAGCTGATACCTCAATTATAGGATTGCAAAGACAAAATAACAAGCAGAAAGGAGCCGGGATGGACGAGATAAAACTGAATACCATAGCGAGAGCTACCCTGGAAGAGCTGCAGAGCTATTTCGCCGACCCGGAGCATGAAAAGGCTTTTCAGAAATGGAAAGAAGAGAGGGGGAGGCTGAGTGGAAAGCCGGTACATAGAAATTCAGAAAAGTGAACTGACAAAGGCATATCAGAGAGCATATAGCCTGGAGTGCCGGGAAGGCTGGGAAGCTGAGAACCGGAACATTGAATATATCGGTTCCACGGAAAAGGAAAACGGAAGAATCACGGATTATTATAAGGATTCCGCCGGAGATTACTGGTACAGCACCAGACACCGGAGAGAGAACGGCAAGATTGTATCGGCAGAGACGTTCATATTTGGCGAGGGCTTCCAGAAGCGAGAAAGAGAAAGGAGAAGAAAAAGATATGTTTTTCAAAAAATGGAAAGAGAAGAAGAAAAAGGACAAGGAGATTACGGACAGATGCAATGAACTGATAAGCCAGTATCGGAGGGAATGCATCTGGTACATGATTAAATCTGAGATGTCGGAAGAAGAGATCCAGAAGCAGGATGTTAGCGATGACCACCTGATGGAGTCGGCATTGAGAGAAGCAATAAAAGCCACAAGGGAAATGAGTGAGGAGATAAGGAGAAAGAAAAGATGCGCTACAGAATCAGAGTAATCACATTAATGGCAATAGCGGTAGCAGTATTCATATTCACCATATGGATGACATCACCACAGGAAGTATCTGGAGAAGTGAATAGCTTCACCGCAAAGACCATGAACGCAGTCGGAGAGATGGAAGTTGCACCGGTGCAACCGCAGGAGCAGGAGAATCCGCTTGGTGAACCTTTTCTTATAAGATGCACCTGCTACACCTGGACGGGCAACCAGTGCCGGAATGGTAGCTGGCCGGTAGAGGGATTGTCCGTAGCCGGAAAGGAGGAATGGCTTGGAAAAGCAATCATCATGTACGCTGTGGCAGAAGACGGGGGAATCGGTGACTTTATCGGATACTTCGACTTCACGGATACCGGGGATGGGATTGACCTGGACGGAGACGGACAGGGCGAGACAATCCGGAACGGGACAAGCATTGATGTATATAGAGACACACTGGAGGGCTGTTACAGATGGATAGAACAGTATGGAGATTATGTTTATATCCAGGTGGTGGATGCTGCCGGATAGATAAAAAAAGAGAACGTGTGGCGCACGTCCTCAAGTGGGCTGTAAGTAATTTGGCGAATTGCAAACTTCCCGCATGAACAATATACCATAAAAGCCGCAAAAATGCAAGGAAACAGGGCATTTCAGACCTGTTTTCGCAACTCGATTAGGAATATTAAAGATAAGGACAAAGGCTATGGCATATTGTGTTGATATTTATAACTTTCCCAGCTCGATTGAGTATGAGTATAAGTGGGAAGGAAATTACGGAGCAAAGGGAGAGAAGAGAGCCGCAAGAGAGAGACCTTCCCCCTGGCAGATAGAATTGCAGAATCAGATTAATAAAAAAAACAGAATCCGCAGGACGATAAAAGCGAACTTCGTAGAAAATGACTTCTGGCTGACCTTCACATACCGGAAGGGAGAGAGGAAGGATATGCAGGGAGTGAAAGAAGATCTCAATAACGTTTTGCGGAAGCTGGCAAGACGTTACCGGAAGCTCGGAGCAGAACTGAAATGGATGAGAGTTATTGAAATCGGATCCAGAGGCGGAATACATATCCACATGATCATGAACAGAATCAGAGGAGCAGACACGGATGTGTTAATCAAGGAGTGCTGGCAGCATGGAAGGATATTCTTCTCAAACCTCTATGAAGAGGGCGGCTTTGAACAGCTCGCCCAGTATATGGCAAAGGTGCCGGATGAGGAAGAGAGAAAGAAGAAAGGTCTCCCCCGTAAGCTGACCAAAGAGGAATACAGCTATTCCACGAGCCGGAATTTAATCCGACCGAAACCGGAGAGAAAGAGATACAGGCGGTGGACAATGAGAAAACTGCTGCTATACGGTCCGAAGCCGACACCGGGATATTATATCGTCCCGGAGAGCATCCGGAGCGGCACAAACCGGTATACCGGGTATTCCTATATGCGATATACCGAGGAGAAACTGGATAGGAGAATTTGAAGATGGAAGCAAGGATTTATTTAAGAACTTCATACCATGGACTCCGGAAAGCGGAAGGGTGTTACTGTGGCATCCTGGAAGCAGATACCAGTGAAGGAGAGAAGACACTGGAAGAGACCGGGAAAGACACCGGCACAGCCAATCAGATAGCCTTGCTGGGGCTGATAAAAGCCATGGAGCATATGAGAAGAGCGTCTGACCTTGAGATATTCACGGACAGTAAATATCTGGAATCCGGTGTGAACCGGTTCTTAGACGATTGGATAGCGGCAGACTTCAGGAAGCAGAACGGAGAGCCGGTGAAAAACAGTATTTTATGGCAGCGGGCGGCAGAGCTGCTTGCACCACACAATATAAATATTTGCTATGAGGAGCACACCAAGTATTCCATGTGGCAGGATAGGAGAATGAGAGAGTATGAGCAAGAGCAGAAGAACAAAAGCGTGCACCTTTGACAAGGGCACAATCGCAAGAATCATCAGCAGAGACGGAGACACCTGTATATTCTGCGCCAGTGGCAGATGGCCGCTTGTAAAGAAGGACTTTGGAGCGTACATCCGGGATATCGCCCATGTGGTGAACCGGAGCCAGGGCGGACTTGGAGTGGAGCAGAACGGTGTCACCGCCTGCCGGAGTCACCACCAGTTACTGGACAACGGAAATAAGGGCTTAAGAGATGAAATGCTTGAATTTGCAGAATGTTACCTGAAAGAGCAGTACCCGGATTGGAACCGGGAGAAGCTGGTATACAAGAAAGGAGTATGAAGATGCTGAAGAAATTAGTGAAAGAAAACAAGGACAGGGCTGTAGAAAAAAATGGAGCCTGCAGATTTTGCGGTCAGATAAAGCTCGTAGAGGCACTGGAGGAATTCAACGAGGATGAATTGAACGAACTGGCCACAGAGCAGTGCAATTGTTATGAAGCACAGAATTATACATCAAGGTTGTACCGGAAAGAAAAGGCAGATTGCAGAATAGAAGAGCTTTTCGGACCAGGAAATAAACCGGAGCTTACAGATGCAAGGATGCAGATGCTTCATCAGGCAGCAGGCTATGTGGTAGATGGAATAGCAGAAAAGGTAACTGTTGAGGTAACTGGTGAACTCAAGATGATGGTCAGCGAGACCAAAAAAGGAAATATTAAAATAAACCGCAAAACAACCGTCCAGCGGGCGGCAGAAGTTTAGACCTCCAAGATTACTTACATATACACGAAGAAACATGAAAATCTGTCACAGCCGGGGCATGGAAACCGCATAAACACAGAATGCGGAGCGTTTTTGGAAGAGGTACAAAGACCACACATATACACCATGCTCCGGAGAAAGGAGAAAGTGATGGCAAGACTGACAATTAAGGATGAACAAGGCAACTGGGCTTTGAAAGGTGTTAAATGGAATCAGCTCCATGTGGGCGAGACGATAACACAGCAGGTACAAGAGAAGATATATGGAGCATTGGCAAAACTGAAGGATTATGAAGATTCAGGGATGACTCCGGATGAGTGCTGGGATTGCTGTGCAGGAAGGAGAGTGAACGATGGGAAGATTGATTGATGCGGATCATTTGCTGTTTATTCTCAACTCTGTGATAGAGTTGCGGAAGAAATCACAAAGAAATACATCAGATTTAGATATGATGGTTGATTATGTTAATGATGAGCCGACCGCCTACGACTCGGAAAAGGTTGTGAAGCAGTTGGAAGAAGTTGAAAAAATAATGACATCACCAGTGAACCAAGATTGTTTTGGAGAAGAGTGTAGAGCATCGGACTGCACGGTATGCCTTATTAGTAAAGCAATCGAAATCGTGAAAGGTGGCGGTGTAAATGCGATTGATTGATGCGAATGAATTGATTAGTATATTAGGATTTGAGAATACGCAAGAGGAACGAGACGAAAACGTTTGGAAAATTATAATTATAGCTCTTGAGGGCATAGACAGAATTCCAACTGCCTATGACCCGGATAAGGTTGTGAAACAGTTAGAGGATAGAAGCACGCTGTCAAGACCTGTAGGATGGCCTAAATCGTATGAAATCATAACATTGGAAGATGCAATTGAGATTGTGAGAGGCGGTGGAAAAAATGAATGATAGGAGAATAGAAATAAACATAAGCATAGATGGCTTCTTTACAGGGGTTTTACTGGGACTGTGTATTGCAATGCTCATAATGAAAATTGTGTAGCTGAATAATTTGAATTTTATTTTGAAGAGAATCGCACATATTTTATATGCTAGGGAAGGAGCATAGCGAAATGGATGGAGCAGTAAGAGAAATGAATGCAAGAGAATTAATAGAGCAGAGCAATTTGAAAAACAAAGAGGTCATTTTAAAAAGACTACAAATGGAACGAGAGTGGATGGAAGACAGGATTAAAAGGACAGAGGAAACAGTGATAGAACAGGCGGAGTTGATAAAAGGCTATAGAGCAGTTTTAAAAGATTTATATAAAACAAATTAGGAGGAGGAAGTAAGTATATTATGTTTGAAAAATTTGGCGAATTAAACTCAGTGGAGGAATTGAACAAAGCGGCAGCAGGCTTGAAAGAAGCGGGAGACGTAGAATCTCTCATTGTGCTTGCAGAAGAAAATGGACTGGATAAGGACGATGCAGAGGATTATGCAGCAGGTGAAATGGAAGAACTGGCAACGGTTAGCACCGCAGCACTTGGAAAGCTGAAGGTAGAGAGTGCAGACCTTCAGCCAAAGGAAATCATGGTTGACTGGGTAGAATATATAAAAATGCAGTGCATTGAGAAAGAAGAGGTAGCCAGATGCGTCCGTAAGAAAGGAAAGACACTGAAAGGCTGCATTGCAGAATTGCTGAAATGGAGTTTTAAGAATGCCTATAGCATACCGGATGATATATCAAAGGCAGCAGGCATAAAAGGAGAAAATGTGAAACTTGGCATCCCAGGAATGGGACAGGCAAAGAAAATCATCAATGACTATTACATGAGCTAGGAGGCAGAGAAGGATGAAGAAAAAAGAACTTCTGGCAATGAAAGAACTTCTGGCAACAAAAGCAATGCTGACCGTGGCTAGCGAGAATCCGATTGAAAAAGAGGAAAGAAAAACGTCATGGGGAACATACTGGGTGAACGTAAGATGTAAGTATGCAAGGTATTTAAGAGCGGCTGTAGAAAACAAGATACTTAAAGTTGCGGTATTTACACAGAAAGATTTAGAAGAAGGGAAAAACGACCCTAAGTATGAAGTTTATGTGGACGAGGAAAATGAAAAGTGGACAACATACGAGCGCAGGACAGGAAAGTGGAGGGAAGCAAAGATAGATAACCTTGAATATACCGGAATGGGAAGCCTGTTTCAAAAGGGAAACTGGCAGCAGGAGACCGAGAGAAAGAAAGTAAATGAGTATTTCAAAACAGGACAAAACAGAGATATTTTTGAAGCAGTGCTGGACTTCCAGGCGGGAATTAAAAAAAGTCAGTTGATAAATAAGCACCGAAGTGAAATAGAACAAATTGATGAAGTAATGCGAGAAGTGCCGGAGCTTCCAAAGAATTTCGAAAATTGGATAGCGAAAAACTGTTTTAAAGAGCTGATGTTTTATGAACCGGAAAACAAATGCTCTCACAGATGGCCAAAGATGTACTGTACTCATTGTAAAAAATGGATGCCAACTCCGGCGGATTATAAAAATAGACCAAAGCATAACGAAGAGACTGTGTGCCCGGAATGCAAGTCACCTGTGAGATACAAATCATGGAATAAGCAGAAGTATGTTGAGGATGATGCTGATGTAGGCATTTTACAGAGATTAAAGGATGACTCAGGGTGGATTCTGAGAAGATTCAATTGCAAAATAAAAAGAAATCGTGAAGCTGGATGGGAGATATATGATCTACATACCTGGGAAAATGCTAGAGCGAGACTTGATGATTATTTTGCTGAAAGAGAATATTTTGAATACGGAGAATACAAATACACTGGAGTCGACAGATGGTGCCATGAATGCAGGAGAAGCAACTGGAAGTATTACTACGGTTACGGATACGTAGATAAAAGCCTTGGCTCAATGATCATGTATACTCCGAATCTTAAGCGAGAACTTAGAAGAGAAAAGTTTCACAAAATGGACTTAAAAGCTGTAATGAAAATAGGTGGGCGGAAGAGAGTTCCGCCAGCAACAATTTTGAGAAGACTACAAAGGTATCCGTACATGGAATATTTGCAGAAAAGTGGGCTTGAGAAACTTATGGAAGAAATAATAATAAGCGAAAATGACGAGACCTTGTGTAATGGAGATGCGGCGAGAATTCATGAAGTGTTGCAGCTGGACAAGCAGAGATTCCAAAGAATAAAAAAGATGGACGGAGGATGCAGAACTTTAAGAGCGTTGCAGTATGAGCAGCAGACAGGAAAGAAAGTTTCAGATGAAAACATTATTTTTCTTGAAAATGAGAATGCGAATGTGAAAGAACTGATTGAAATTACAGATAGAACCAAGATGAACGTGGAACGGACGGTGAACTATCTGAAAAGACAGATGGATATGACGGAGGAGAGCTGGATAAGCATTGTGAGATACTACAAGGACTACCTTAATATGGCGGAGCTATTCGATATGGATATCACAGATGAGATAGTTTGCAGACAGCCTAAAATGATGGAATATCATGATAAGTATGTTGAGAGGAAGAACAGGGAAGAAAGCAAAAAGAGAGACAAGGAAGTGGATGCAAAGTACACACACATTGCGGAAAATGCTAAGAAATTTGAAGAGCATTTCAAATTTGGAACGAAGGAGTATCAGATACTGGTACCTCAGAAGGCTTCTGATATTACAAGAGAAGGAAGAAGGCAACATCATTGTGTAGGTGCCAGTGATACGTATATCAGAAATATGGACGAAGAGAAGGGCTTTATTCTGTTTTTGCGGCGAAAAAAGAACCTTAAGGCTCCATATTACACATTGGAAGTCACATGGGATGGAGAAATCAGTCAGTTCTATGCAGCATATGACAGACAGCCAAGCAGAGAAAAGATATGGGATGTATTAAAAAAATTTACTGCATCAGTAAAGCGGAGAAACAAGAAGATGCAGGCAGCAGGATAGGAGGCAGTCATGGAAGAATTAAGGAATATAGAAAACTATGAACAGTTCAAGCAGGCTCTGGACACGGAGCTGGCAAATCAGGCAGCAGGCTTCGTAAGAACCGGCTACCTGCTGAAAAAGGCAAGAGACACAGATATCCTTGCATCATCCGGATACAGTACAGTAGCTGAATTTGCAAAGGCAGAATATGGTCTTTCCAAGGATATTGTATCACGGTACATAGCCATTAATGACAGATACAGTGAGGGCGGTTATTCTGACCGCCTCCAGGATAAGTATGAAGGATATGGAGTGGCAAAGCTCCAGGATATGCTCACCCTTCCGATTGAGGTAGTAGACCTCATATCACCGGAAATGACCAGAAAAGAGATTGCGGAAGTAAAGGCAGAGGTCAAGGCGGAGGAAGCCATATCACCAATAGAAGTAGCCCTTGAGGGCACGGATGTGCAGCAGGCGGATATGGAACTGTGCCAGAAAGCCATATACAAGTATGCAAAGGATAATCCGGAGAAGTTCAAAGCGCTGGTGAAGTGGACAAAGGATGGAGATTCAGAAGAACTTGAGAGCATCCTGGCACCATCCGGAATTGCAGTATTGGCTTCCCGGCCACAGGGAATCGGAAAGGTATTCACATCCTTCAAGGGAGAAGGACAGCCGGTGGACATCCTGGCAGTCAAAAACAATGAAAAGCACACCTTAAGCATGGATGATTATGCAGCAAAGGTCAAAGAGGTATTTGCTCCGATAGCAGATATGCCGGATGCTTATGAAAAAACCTTCGGAGTTGCACCGGTGCAACCGGAAAATGTTACTGAAAAGCCAGAAACCGTATCAGAAAAGCCGGAAAGCGTACCAGAAAAGCCGGAAAGCGTACCAGAAAAGCCGGAAAGCGTACCAGAAAAGCCGGAAAGCGTACCAGAAAAGCCGGAAAGCGTACCAGAAAAGCCGGAAAGCGTACCAAAAGAACCAGAAAATGTTGAAAAAACAGAATGCGAGGTACTTTCCGGGGAAGTGGTTGACAATGAACCAGAAGAGCATATTCCGGAAGAAAACCATGAAGAAAAAGCCACAGAGGAAGTTCCGGTGGCAGCAGGCTTGGACAAAAATGTATTAAGAGGATATGCAGCGGCAGTGAGCGCCAGCATTAAGAAACTGGACCGCCTCTGGGAAAGCCGGGAACTGGAGAAGTGCTTGGAAGAATTAACAAGCATACGCTGGAGAATAGAGCAGATTCAGAAGAATGGAGGAAATGCAGAATGAAACCAGTGGAAAAACATTGAACTATTAAACACAACCAAATGAACATTTTGTGGAGGAAAACAAATGGCAACAGAAGCAAGAAGATATTTTTGTCATATCAGAGTTGATACGACATTTAATGCTGGCAACTTACCAATGCAGAACATTAAGTCTTTAAACGAAAAAATCACAAATGCAGTAGAGGAATGGTCAAAGGAAATGGCAAATAAGGGATTGAGTGTTGATGTTGGTTGGAATTGGTCAGAAGTAACAAAACTCGATGAGGAACTGAAATTAAAATTTATGGAGATTAAACGATGAAAGAGAAAAAGAATTTCAGAACAATGAATTGTGATGGTTGTCAATGTGATGACTGTTATGAATGTGCAAGTGCGAACTGTGATATTTGCTATCGTGCAGAATTTGCTACAGAGGATCTTGATGATATGTACCATGTCGCAGGAAGCAGAAAAGAATGTGATTTTGACTAGATAAATTGAAACTTAACGAGGTAATGGTATGAAAAGAAGACGATGCAAGCAGTGCGGAAAGCTGTTTATGCCAGTAGGAAAGGAAGCAATCTGCTCAGTAGCCTGCCGGCAGGCACGGATGAAGGAAAGAGCAGAAAGAAGAAAGGCGGCATATAAGAAGCCGGAGCTTAAGGTAGGAAGTATTGCCTGGGTAAATGCAAAAGCAAGAGAAGCAGGTATGACATACGGAGAGTATGTGGGAAGGAGCGGGATTTGATGGAAAACGAACGTATTAAGGTATCAAGCTTAGATATCATTGTTACAATGATGAACGAAAAGCCATATTACGAGATTAAGTACAAGGAAATCGGAGAGAGTTATCACCACATAGGATACAGTTCATATGAATTGCATAACGTTTTAAAGTGGAAAAATGAATGCTTTGAAATCGTGAGCGAAACGCCGAGTAATGCAGAGGAACAGGGGTTACTACTGAAGTTGCCGTGTAGAATTGGCTCGGACGTATACATAGTTCCGAGTGAAACAAATTTTCGGAGGAATATTTTTGCTGGGTTCCATAAAAATAACAGAGTTTTTCATCAGAAAGTGGCGTTAATTACTTTTACAGAAAACGGATGGTATATGGAAGGGGATATAGACAGGGAATACTTTGCATGCCGAACTCTTCCAGAAAACAAGTATAAGGAGACATGGTTTTTATCAAGAGAGGAAGCCGAAACCAAGCTGAAAGAAATGGAGGGTAGAGTAAATGGAAATTTAACGGAGGTAAAAAATAGTGAAAAAAGTAAAATTCCCAAATGAATTAGACACTGAATCAACATATAATGTTTTGGTTAAAGGAGTATTTGATTTGTATGAAAGTGCAAATAGATTATATATGCGAAACGAAAAGAAATTGACCAAATCACAAATTTACGAAATTATAAGACATACTAATTCAAAAGCATGCGGAATTTGCGATGCTATCCGTTTGCTTGGATATGAAGTAAGAAATGATGGTGGTTTAATTGTTACTGACGAATATATGAATAAATTGTTTGCTTTGGAACAATCAGCAAAAATAGAAATGGAAAAAGAAAATCATTAAACTGAAATTTAACGAAGGAGCGTGAGAAAGTGGAGTTAAAAGAGCTTACAGAAAAGACAAAAGAATTATTCAACGCGGAAACAGGAGATCTTGGATCAAAAATATTTGAAACAGTGATGAATAACGATGTGACCGTATATGAAAAGTTTTGCGATATAGTGAAAGACCTGAGTGTAGACTGGCTGCAAATGATATATCAGTATTACTACGCCGATCGAAAAGAAAAAATGCAAGATTACACGCCGAAAAGCCTTGCTTTATTCATGGGAAAACTGGCGGGAGAAGCGGATAAAATCACAGACCTATGCGCAGGAAGTGGAGCGTTGACTATTCAGAGATGGAACATGAACCATGAACAAAGATTTGAACTGTATGAGTTCGACGAAAATGTAATTCCGTTCCTGCTGTTTAATATGGCGGTAAGAAACATCGAATGTACTGTATACCATTCGGACGTGCTGCAACAGGAGGTTTACCACACATATAAGATCACCAAAGGGGAACATTTTGGAAAATTTAAGGAGGTGCAAAAATGAAAAGAGCGTTGGTTTCAAATCCGCCGTATAACATGCAATGGGAAGCGCCGCCGTTTGCACAGCTGCAACCACGATTTGCAGATTGCTATACCGTGCCGCCGAAAAGCAATGCAAATTATGCCTTTGTTTTGACAGGGTTGGAAAAACATGATAGATGCGTTTATTTGCTCCCGGGATCAGTAATGAGTGGAAAATCGAAAGAAGAAACGGAAATAAGAAAATGGCTAATAGAAAAGAACCTCGTAGAAGCCGTGATTATATGCCCGGACAATATGTTTGAATCGACAGGGATAGGAACATGTATTATTATTCTGGACAAAAACAAAAAGAACGCAACAACTGAAATGGTGGATTGCAGAAGAAAATACAAGGAAGAAATTCGAGAGCAAAACGGACAGTATGGCGGAGCATCGCACACGAACAGGACATATAAGAAAACAATCAAGGTGATTTCGGAAGAAACAATGAAAGAAGTGATTGCGGCGATCGAGGAAAGAAAAGAGATTGCTGATTTCTGCAAAGCGGTAAGTATCGCGCGAATGAAGGAAGATAAATACACGCTTTTAGCAAGCCACTATTTGGATATGGCGGAAATAGACGTGGAACATAGAAGCTATGCTGACATTGTGAATGATATAAACAGGGTTACACGGGAAAAGAACGCCTGCAAGCTGACACTCAATGAATCACTCGCCAAAGGAATGGGATTTGACGTTGAACTATACAAGCAGGATCAGCAAGATACGGGGCTTAATGATTTTCTTGTTAAATTAGGAGCGGACAAACTGGAGCGGCAAGATTATTTCACTGCGACAAAAAAGAAAAATGAGATAAAATTTGAAAACAACAGTAAAGAGCAACTGTCAAGCATTCTGGTGATGATACTGCAGAACTGGAAACAACACATTTACTATCTGAATCAGGAAGAGAATCGCTATTTAGCAGAGCTACGAGACGCATTGTTACCGGAATTGATGAACGGGAAAATTGATTTAACTGAACTTTAATAGATGATAAGGAGGTAAATATGAAAGTGAATCCATGGGAAATTGAAGCAGAGAAAAAGAAAGAGTTCATCGAATGCGCTGGAAACATTATGCCGGAGAGCATTGTGAACTGGCTATTCAGAATAGGTTATTTCATCGCACCTGCAGGCAAGACACATCACGGAGCATGTTATGGTGGACTATTTGACCACAGCTACCAATTCGCACAGGAGCTGTCAAACATGACAATCAAGCTGGGATTGAAATGGCAGAGACCAGAGTCTCCAGTAGTGATCGGATTGCTCCATGATGTATGCAAGGTCAATGAGTACAACATGATTGTAGACGAGAGCGAAGAGAAGGGATATCGAATCGAGTGGAACAAGAAACAGATTCTCACAGGGCATGGAGTTGCATCAGTCATGATGATTCAGCAATATGCAATGAAATCCGGAGACTTCATCCTCACAGAAGAAGAGATGATGTGCATCCGCTTCCACATGGGAGCATACACAGACAAGTCAGAGTGGGAGTTCTACGGAAGAGCAATCGAGGAGTATCCGAATGTACTCTATGCACACACTGCAGATATGATAGCTTCTCAGATAAAGGGTGTGTGAGCCGGAGTGCAGCAGGCTAGAGAGGAGGGCATGAATGGAGCGGAGAGTAGTCAAGCAGATTGTCAGAGAAACATTGAGGGAGCTCATAGACAGTGAAATGCTGGAAGAACCGTACAAGCTCATAGAAAGGATAGTTGAGAAGGAACTGAAGGCATTTTTCAAGCAGGAGAATAAGAAGATGTATCCAGTCCTTCAGAAGATGAGTAATGACCCGTATATCGATATTATATATGGCAGATACCGGGATGATATGAGCATGACAGAGATAGCGGAGCAGTTGGAGATTGACAAGACAACAGCTTACCGCCATAAGAAGAGGCTGATTGTGCAGATATATGATGAATTGAACAGACCACAGAGAAGGGGCAGGGCTTGAAACCTTGCTCTTTCTTAAAATAAACGGTTGACAATATGCACCTACAGATGTATCTTGATATTAAAGAAGTGCGTTTACCGGATTTACTGGAGAAAGGAGAAATCATGAGCCATTTAAAAGACGAGAGAGAAAGAAAAAAATTGACGCAGGCGAAACTTGCCGAGCTATCCGGTGTCAGCCTCCGGATGATATCATATTATGAGCGGGGCTATAAGGATATTAACAAGGCACAGGCGGATAGCCTGTACAAGCTGGCAAAAACGCTGAATTGCAGCATGGAAGACCTGATGGAGCCGGTGGAATAGAAAGGGCGGTTATTCTCATAACTATATACACCTATGGGTGTATAAAATATACAAAAAATCAGCATGATTTTTATATATTATGCCAATAGACATTATGCACCTACAGGTGTATTATAATATCAACAAGAGGAACGCAAACACAGAAAGTTGAGGGCAAAGGATATGAGATATGATAAATCAGAAGTAATGAAAAGAGCATGGAGAACATACAAAGCACAGGATTTTAATTACAAGAAAGGTCTTTGGAGCTTTGCAAAATGCTTAAGCAAAGCATGGGAAGTTGTTAAAGCAGAAGTCAAAAGAACAGTTATTGCTCCAGCAAAGAAAGCAATTGAAAAAGAAATCAAGGAAATTGCAGACTGGTTCATTAAAAAGAAATTCGACCAGAATGAGAGATATGCAATTTCTTTAGCTGACATGACTGCAGTAAAAGAGACAGAAAAAGCATACTTCATCAAAGCGGTATCTGATTTTGGAACAATTTCATTCTGGTGTCCAAAGAGTTTATGTAAATAAGAGGAGGAAGTTAAAATGCATAAGAACATTGCAGCAGGTGTGGTTGAAATTGAGTACAGAAGCGAGGCGGTCAAGGAGAGAAACAGATTTCTGAAAGACGGAAAGTATGATGTCCTGGAAGGAGGCATCTGTGCAGCAGGCGACATCATTGTATGCGGGCCGGATTATGAATCAGCAGCAGAGTATTTGAAGCCATTTTTAATCAAGTGTACAGACGTTGAAGATCATGTTGAGCAGCTTAAATTGACAGAAGAGCTGTATGATGTGCAGGTCTGGGATACCACAGATTTTAATTTAGGCAAAGTGTTAGGAGAGGAATAAAAAGATGGCATTTTTAGGAAAAAGCGGAAAAAGAATATCAATGGATTGCTCGGAATTACTGGAGGAATTAAGAGAAGACATTGCAGAGTTTGGACCATCAGAAAAAGTGATGGTGTGGTGCAAGAAGACTGATGGAGTTGAACTTTACACAAATTATGACTTTAAAGGGACAGAAAAACCAATTAAAATGTCAGAACTTAAGAAGGGAGAGTATTTCAGAACGATGACAATGGGGGAGCTACTCCCATTACTTGAAAAAGAAAATGAATTATAGAGATTAGCCACCTGAAAGGGTGGCTTTCTTTTTTTTACTACAGTTGTGCAAATAATAGAAAAAAAGAAACAACTCTTATATGCTTTCTGCATATAGGAGTTGTTTTACGTTAAGGGGGTGGAGGCATGGCGAGAGGTCGTCCGGGAAAGAAAGACGAAATCTGCAAGCATAAGGCAGATATTGAAAAGTGGGCGGCGGAAGGTCTCACGATGGGACAAATAGCCAAGAAACTGGGAGTTTCAGAGTCCACTTTTTATAAATACAAAGCTGAATTGCCGGAGTTATCGGAGACCGTTAAAAAGGGCAGGCGGGAAGCCGTTGCTGAGCTTGAAAACATGGCTTTCAAAGCCGCAAAAGGCTACACAATGACGGTGATAAAGCATCAGAAAGTGAAAAGGATTGAGTATGAGGATGGAAAAAAGAAACTAGAGAAAGAAGAAATGGTTGAGTATGAAGAAGAAGTATACTTTCCACCAAATCCGGCATTCAACCTGTTCCTTTTGAAAAACTGGGGCAAATACAGCAATGAGCCAGAGACGGTGAAGCTCCGGAAGAAAGAAGTGGAGCTTCGAAAAAAACAGATAGAGGAAGGAAGTTGGTCTTAATGATTTTTGATTTTGGAAAATTATGGCAGAAAAGTTATGTAGGAATGATAATTCATTCCACAACGTTGGAGTCTGAAGAAGCTGTGAAAGCAATGTACGGTGGAAAAAAATGGGAAAAGGTAGGCGGTCAATTCCTTATTGGAGATGATTATAAAAAGACAACGCAGGGGTCAAGTACAATAATTGGCGGAAAGTACCTTGCCGGAGCAACAGGCGGCTCAGAAACAGTGACTTTAAACATAAAGCAAATTCCGAGACATACGCATTCTATTGGTGTGATGACATCACAAAAAGAAGCACCAAATATGGGTTTGAGCGAGGCGGGATTGAAAACTGGAGGAGGTTTTGCAAACAGACTAATGGTTAGTGGTGGAAATTATAATGTCAGTAGCACAGGAAGCAGTCAGGAGCATAACAATATGCCACCATATAAGGTTGTTTACATTTGGGAAAGGACGGCGTAAAGGAGAGAAAAAATGGGATTAAAAAAAGAAATAACATTGGAGACAGGAGCAACAGCGTCATATCACAGAATCCGCTCTATTGAAAAAGGAATTAACAAGCTGACCGTAACCGTGGACAGCTATTCAAAAGAAGAATACAGAGACCTTGAAAAGGATATCCCAGAGATGATTGCTGGAATCGGAGAGAAAAGAAATAGATTAGCGGTGCTGAAAGAAAAAGAAGAAAAAACGGAAGAGGAAGAGGCAGAACTTCAGAATATAGAGGATTTACTGAAAAGATATGAAAGTTGTGTTGAAAAAAATGGAGACCTGTCACTTGACCGGGAGACAATAGACATCCCGTATTTGAAGACTGGAGACATATCTTTCCAGGCAGTATATGACATTTTGAAACAGGATGGAAAATACAAAGATGCGGAGGATTGCTGATGATATGGCAGTATGTGCAGCTCCACTGGCTGGAGTGGCTTTTCACAATAATAACTGCAATCCTCGGATTCCTTTACAGAGACATCAGAAAGCGGATGAAGAAAGAGCAGCAGAAAAACAATGCAATCGCTGATGGAGTTCAAAGCCTGCTCAGAGAGAGTATTGTCCAGAATTATAACAAATACCAGGACAAAGAGTATTGTCCTATTTATGCAAAAGAAAGCATAAAGAGGGCATACAAGGCTTATCACAACCTGGGCGGAAACGACGTTGCAACAAAATTATACAATACACTTCTGGCAATGCCGGAAGAGAAGGGAGAAGAACATGTCAAAGATATTAAAGAATAGTGTGCTTAAACCGAATGTGAACACAAAAAAGTGGTGGAAAGCGGCAGAAATTAGAGCAGTAAAAACGATAGCACAGGCTGCAATCGCAGGAATCGGAACGGCGGCAGCAATGGGACAGGTTGACTGGAAGTATGTGATATCTGCGTCAGCGCTGGCTGGAATCATTTCACTGCTCACATCAGTCGCCGGAATACCGGAAGTTAAGGAGGAATAGAGAATGATTTTAAATATACACGCAGGGCATAATCCTGATGGAAAGGTTGCTTGTGGCTCAGTTGGAATTTTGAAAGAATCAACAGAAGCAAGAAAGGTAAAGGACTTGGTGATAAGCCAGCTTCAGAGGGTGGGACATACTGTTTATGACTGTACGGTAGACAATGGCTCAAACCAGTCTGACGTACTCGCAAAAATTGTCAGTGAATGCAATTCACACTCTGTTGACCTTGACATATCCATTCATTTGAATTCTGGAAGAAATGATTACGAAGGTGATGGCTCAATCGGTGGGACAGAAGTGTGGTGCTATAACGAAAAAACAAGGTCAATTGCAGAAAGAATATGTGAACAGATTGCAAGTCTCGGATTTAGAAATCGTGGAGTGAAATATTCCACAAAACTTTATGTCTTAAGAAAAACAAAGGCTCCTGCAATACTGATTGAATGCGCTTTTGTAGATGACGCAGACGATGCAAAGCTGTGGAATGCAGAAAAAATTGCTGCAGCAATTGTACAGGGAATTATAGGGCAGGCTGAAAAGCAGACAGAGAAAAAGCCGGAAGTTGCACCGGTGCAACCAGAACTTTATTGCACAGGAAATACATATACGCTTCAGAATGAGATGAAAGTCCGCACAGGTCCTGGAACTCAGTACAGAGCAAAGAGACCGAAGGAACTGACGACCGATGGACGCAAACATGACAAGGATGGTGATGGAGCACTGGATGCAGGCACACGGGTTACCTGTAAAGAACTTTCCAAAGATGGAGAAGACATCTGGATGAGAACACCATCCGGATGGATTGCTGCATACTACAAGGGCAAGGCATACGTTCGATGAGCAGAAGTGAATTCTACCGTTCAAGGAGCTGGAGAGAGTTTGTCGAGCTTTTAAAAATTGAGAGGACAGATGAAAACGGATTCATAATATGTGCGCATTGTGGAAAGCCCATTGTGAAAAAGTACGATTGCATAGGACACCACAAGGAAGAGCTGACAGAAGAGAATTACGAGAATCCGGAGATATCCTTGAACCCAGACAATGTAGTCCTAGTACATCAGAGATGCCATAACCTGATACATGACAAGCTGGGCTATGTAGAGAAAAAGGTCTACATTGTGTACGGCTCACCACTAAGCGGGAAGAGCAGCTATGTTAAGAGTTTACAGAATGAGGGAGACCTTATTGTGGACCTTGATAATATCTGGCAGGCGCTATCCGGTTGCGACCGATATATAAAGCCCTTGCGCCTAAGAGCCAATGTCTTTCAAGTCAGAGACACACTGATTGAGCAGGTGAAACACAGGACAGGAAAGTGGAGCATTGCTTATATCATTGGTGGATATCCATTCGAAGCCGAGCGGAATCGCTTGGCGGACATGCTTGGAGCGAGGCTGATTCATATAGACACTTCGAAAGAGGAATGCTTGGAACGGCTTGAATACTCTGAAGATGGAAGAGACAAAAAGGAATGGAGTAAATACATTGAGGACTGGTGGTTGCAGTTTGAGGGAGGCTTCTGACCTCCCCCCACCCTTTGGAAAAATCAAAGGCGTGGAAGACTGTTGAGAAGGTGTCAATTTTCGCAGAATTGAAAATTTGACGAGATTTTTGGAAAAGAAATTACGGAGGAAAGAAAAATGAAAGTAAAGACATTAATTCGATTCAAAGACCTTGAAAAAGATACTATCAGAGAGGTAGGAGAAGTATTCGAAGTCACAAAGAAAAGAGCAACAGAACTGAGTACAGAAAAGAATAAGGCAGGAATCAAGCTGGTTGAAATTCTGGAAGAGAAGAAGGAAGAACCGGAAGAAAAACCGGCAGAGGATGAGTAGGAAAGAAGACCTGCTTGAGCTGCTCCCGGCAGAGACGATTGTTCTTACAGAGGAAGTTGTAAATAAAATCCTATTTTTAGAAAAAAAGATGGATGAATTAAAAGGGCTTCCATTTATTCAGGTAGACCAAAAGAATAATATGCGCCAGAGGAGTACCCCTGCCGCCAAACTGTATAAGGAACTGCTCCAGCAATACACAAATTGTGTAAAGATACTGGAAGCAGTCATTTACAGAAATAGAAAGCTGGAAGGCCCTGAAGAAGAAGCCTCCCCGCTGGAAGAGTGGTTGATGAATCATGCTGATAGCAGAAAAAAAGATTTGGACACCGGATAATTCATTTCTGCTGGAGTATGCAGCGAGGATTGAAACTGGTGAGATTATCGTCGGAAGGGAGCTATGGCAGGAGCTTCAAAATTTAAAAGAGGACATGTTATCAGATGCATTCCTGTATGACACGCAGGATGCATTAATCAGAATGGATTTCATGGAGCATTGCATCCGGTTGACCAAGAGCCCTTTCTACAACAAGCCAATGGTATTAATGCTATGGCAGAAGGCTTTTATTGAAGCGGTTTACAGCTTCAAAATGAGTGATACTACATGGCGGAGATTCAAAAGAGTGTTGCTTCTGATTGCGAGAAAAAATACCAAGAGTGAAACCTGTAGTGCGTTAGGAACCACAGAGCTTGCCATCGGAAAAGCAGGAATGGACATTGTCTGTGCATCAAATGATGATTCGCAGGCGAGCATCATTTATGACACCATCGACACCATGCGACTACTGATAGACACGAATGAAAAGTATACATCGAGAAATCAGCGATTCTTAAGAAATAAGGTGACAAACACCAAGATTTTCAAAATGTCTGAACGGACGAGGAATAAGGAAGGCCGGAACATTGATGTGGGATTCCTGGATGAATCGCACGAGATGAAGGAGAATGTCATTGCAAAGCCGATTGAGCAGAGCATGTCGTTGAAGGATGAGCCGCTTTTTGTGAATTTGACAACAGAAGGATTCACAGAAGATGGATATCTCGATGAAGAGCTGGTCAAAGCTAGAAAGATAATCAGCGGAGAAGATGATGGAGTGTCAGCCATCAGGACGCTGCCATGGCTTTACACACAGGACAGTGAGCAAGAGGTTTGGCAGAATCGCAAAAGTTGGTTTAAAAGCAATCCTTCGCTTGGAATAGTGAAAAAATGGGACTACTTGGATGAACAGATAGATTTAGCGAGAAAGTCAAAGGCAGATAGAATTTATGTATTATGTAAAGATTTTAACATAAAGCAGAATTCAGCAGAAAGCTGGCTGAATCTTCAAGATTATGACTACCCGGCGAAGTTCGATATAGAAGACTTCAGGGGAGCCTATGCACTTGGTGCAGTCGACCTTGCCGAGACAACAGACCTTGCAAGCGCCAAGATTCTCATGATGAAACCGAATGAAAAAATAAAATACATTTATTCACAGTACTTCATACCGGAAAGTAAGCTGGAGGAATCAGATGATTCCACAGTTGGCGCAAAATACAAGGAATGGGCGGAAAACGGACTACTGACCATTTCAGAGGGAAGCGATATCGACCTCAGCATTGTAGCAGACTGGTTCCGGATGCTCTATGAAGAAAAGGGCATTAAAGTGTGGCGGATTGGTTATGACCAGAAGTTTGCAAAAGACTGGATTAACAGAATGGATGAGCACGGCTGGACAAAGGAGAATGGAGATTTAATCATGATTCTCCAGAATGCTCAGACATTAAGCAATGCCATGAAGCTGCTGGAAGCCGATTTTAAGCATCGCCTTGTAAATTATGATGAAAATAAAATGGATAAGTGGTGCCTTAAGAATGCAGGCATTCAGGTAGACAATCTGGGAAGATGCCTGTGTGTGAAGAAGGACAAGAGAAAAAGAATCGATGGAGCGGTGTGCGACATCATCTTATATGAGACATACCGGCAGAACAGAACAGAATTCAAGAAGCTGGTGGAAGGAGAGTAAGAAGTGGGTTGGTTTGGCAATTTACTTGACAAGATTTCGATAAAAAGAATAACCGGAAGGTACATGGACATAAACGGTGGGACACCGATTTTTTCACAGTTTGGTCAGGACATTTACGCAAGTGATGTTGTGCAGCAGGCTGTATCCTGCATCGCACAGGAAATGAAGAAACTGCGCCCAGCTCATATCAGAGATGATGGAACTGGTGTATATGCTGTTAAAAAAGGCGATATCGCAAAGATATTGAATAAACCAAATCAGTTCCAGACGACGGCAGACTTTCTGGAAAGTATAACAACACTGCTTTTTTTAAATTATAACGTGTTTATCATCCCGACCTATTATGAATGGTACGACGACAATAGTCAGTACCATAAGGTTTACGATGGTCTATATCCGATTGTACCTACGCAAGTAGATTTTATCGAGGATGCAGCAGGGCAAATGTACACGAAGTTTAATTTTGAAAATGGAAAAAGTTACCTGATTAACTATAGGGATGTGATTCACTGGAAATTCCGGAATTCGTCAAACCTGCTGATGGGCGGTGATAAGTCTGGAAGACCAAACCACAATGCACTCCTTCAGACGCTTGCATTGAATCATGAGCTTCTGCAGGGCGTTTCAAAAGCAATGAAGGCTACATATGCAGTTAATGCTGTGGTTAAAATTCCGACAGTAATGGGAAAAGAAAAGTCGGAAAATGCCATAAAGGAATTGAATGAAAAGCTGAAAAACTCAGAAAGTGGACTAGCAGCAATTGACATGAAAGCGGAGTACATCCCGATTAAAAAAGAGGTCAAGCTGGTCGATAAAGACACACTTGAATTCATTGACCAGAAGATATTGAGGACATTTGGGGTGCCGCTTCCAATTCTAATCGGGGATTATACAAAGGCACAATATGAGGCTTTCTATCAGAAGACTATTGAGCCGCTTATCATTTCACTCAGCCAGGTCCTTACGGACAAGCTGTTAAGTGATGGAGAGCGGTCACATGGAAATCTGATAAAGCTCTATCCGAAGGAGCTCATTTTCATGAGCATGTCAGAGACGCTTGAGATGATACGGCTTGTAGGAGACTCAGGTGGATTGTATGAAAATGAGAAAAGAACAGCTCTGGGCTTGATGCCATTAGAAGAATTAAATGGAGTCAGAATGCAGAGTTTGAACTACGCAAACGTAGAGATAGCTGATAAATACCAGCTTGGAAAAGTAGATGGAAAGAAGGAGGCGTAAGAGCATGGGTGCAATTTTAAGAACGAGAGCCTTTGATTGTGAAGTCAGGGCGGAGAGCAATGAGAAACACGGCAACTATATCACCGGCCGGGCAATTGTATTTAATTCAGTAACCGACATGGGCTACTTTGATGAAGTGATAGAGCCTGGTGCACTGGACGAGGCAGACCTGAGAGATGTCAGGATGCTGATTAATCATGATACAAAGATGGTGCCGGTGGCAAGAAGCAGGAACAATAATGCAAATTCAACACTGCAGCTTACAGTAAATGACCAAGGTATGGATATCCGGGCAGACCTTGATACTGAAAATAATCCGGATGCAAAAAAACTCTATTCAGGAGTAAGCCGTGGCGATATCTCAGGGATGTCGTTCATGTTCTACATAAAAGAGCAGAAATGGGAACGGATGGATACAGATCATCCGCTGAGACGAATCTTAAAAATCGAAAGGGTATTAGAAGTTTCAGCAGTTACATTCCCGGCTTACGAGGCTACCGAGCTTTCAGCGAGGGAAGAAAACAGACAGGCGCTGGAGAGCGCAAAGGAAGCACTGGAGAGTGCAAGACGCTCACTGGATAGTGAGAAAGCGGAAGTAGAAAGGGCCAGAGCAAAAGCACTTTATAATTTTTAAGGAGGAAAGAAAATGAAGTTATTAGAACTCTTGAAGAAAAGAGAGCAGGAATTAAGAGAAAAGATCAAGGCATCAAATGATGCAGCAGAAATCCGCTCCATGGGCGATGAACTGAATGCCACCATGGAAGAAATCAGAGCATTGGAAGAGAAATTGAAGGACCAGCAGCAGAGAGATCAGCAGGGAGAACCTGAGCCACAGCAGAGAACAGCGGTTCCGGACATCCCAGACAATGCACAGTTCAGAAATAGATTTGTGGCATCCTTCAATCAGACACCGCAGGAAAGAAATGAAGACCCTACAGACACAATTGAATACCGCACAGCATTTATGAATTATGTTTGTAGAAACGTGCCGATTCCGGCGGAGCTGCGTGAAAATCAGGTGACAACCACAACGGATGCATCTGCTGTTATCCCAAAGACAATTTTAAATGAAATCGTGAAGAAATTGTCCACATTTGGAAATATTTACGCAAAAGTAAGAAAGCTCAATGTTAAGGGTGGAGTTTCAATCCCAGTCCTGACATTAAAACCGGAAGCTAAGTGGATTGATGAAACAACCGCAAGTGATACGCAGAAGATTAAAGCGGATGAAAAGATAACTTTCTCCTACTTTGGAGTAGAATGCAAGATTGCGCAGTCGCTGCTTGAAAATATCACCACACTGGACATCTTCCAGGAGCAGTTTGTAGAGCTTGCTACAGAGGCGATTGTAAAAGCGATTGAAATTGCTATCTTCAACGGTGATGGAACAACACAGCCGACAGGTATCTTGAAAGATACCAGAGTACCTTCTACAAACGTAATCACCATGACACCGGAAGAGTTCGCATCCTGGGATGGATGGCATAAAAAGGTAAAGGCAAAGATGAAAAAAACCTACAGAGATGGTGAATTTATCATGGCACAGGGCACATTTGACGGTCACATCGATGGAATGACCGATAAAAACGGTCAGCCAATCGGAAGAATTAACTACGGCTTGAACGGAGAGGAAAACTACCGATTCATGGGAAAAACTGTTGAGACCGTGGAAGACGAATGCATTGCATCCTGGGATGATGCAAGTGTAGGAGATGTAGTTGCGGTATTTGTAAAATTGTCAGACTACGGCATTAATACGAATATGCAGATGACTACCGTTAAGTGGGTGGATCATGACACAAATGAAATCAAGAATAAATGCATCATGATTCTTGATGGAAAACTCATCGACCCGAACGGAGTCCTCATCATTAAAAAAGGTGACTCCACAGTAAGTGCGTAAGGGGCAGTGACATATGGATGATGTCTTAAAAAAAGTCAAGGATACGCTCGGAATCACGGGTGATTATCAGGATAACACCTTACGATGCTACATTGAAGAGGTGCAGGAGTACATGAAGGATGCCGGTATCTCGGAAGAAGTGGTGAACGATAAAGCATCCTTCGGAGTAATCGCAAGAGGTGTATGTGACCTTTGGACATACGGACCGGGCAACCTGTCAAACTACTTCATGCAGCGGGTTATTCAGCTTTGTTATAAGGGGGAAAAGTAAATGTATCACCAGACAGAGCCATTTAATCATCGCTTAATATTGTGCACACCGACCACCAGAAAGGTGGTTGGTGTGGTACAGAAAGAATTTAAGGAAGCCGGAGAGATTTTCTGCAACTTCAGAACGTTCGGCGGAACAGAGACCACAGTGAACGGAGTGTTTACGTTGATGGACACGGCAGATGTGACAACCTGGTATAGACCGGATATCACAGCAGGGTGTCAATTTAAGGATGGAACAGATGTCTATGAGGTGCTTGGCACACCGGAAGACATTGAAAAGCGGCATCAGTACATGAAGTTTAAAATCAGGAGGATTGCAGGCGGTGCGTAATAAGGTAGGGCTTCAGTTCGAAGGATGGCAGGAGATGATTGCCAATCTGGACAAGCTGGGCGGCTCAGATGCCATGAAAAAGGGCGTGGAAACCGGGCTTACTGCTTCGAAAGAGGCGGTAAATGAGAAACTTGAAAAAGCTATTGAAAAGAGCAATTTGCCGGCACACGGTCGCTTCTCAACCGGAGAAACCAAGAAGTCCATTGATAAAGAGATGAAGGTTGACTGGGAAGGTGGGACTGGGAGCATCAAGGTAGGATTCGAATTCTCGAAATCCGGACTGGTCAGCATTTTCTTGATGTATGGCACACCGAGCATGAAGCCGGTTAAGGGCTTGAAAGCTGCCGTTTATGGCACAAAGACACAGAAAGAGATAGGAGAGATTCAGGAAGCTGAAATCTCAAAGGTTATTAAAAAAATCATGGAGGGTTAGCATGGAGAAAAAGCTGGTTGAAATCATGGAGCAGACAGGATATCCGGTTTATTTGCAAGGAAGTTTACTGAAGGAAGAACCGTATCCGGAGAGCTTCTTCACATACTGGAATGACACATCAGATGGAGACAGCTTTTATGATGATGACGAGAGAAGCATTGTCTGGGAGTTCAGCGTGAACTTTTACTCCACGGATCCTTTACTGATTCAGACACAGCTTGACGCTGTGAAAGACCTCTTGAAGAAAGAGGGCTTTGTGGTGAGCGGAAGAGGACATTCGCTCGCTAGTGACAAGAAGACACACACAGGAAGAGGCATTGATGTCTCTTATAAGGAGGTTTAAAGATGAAAGTTAGAGAGTGGCGAGGAATAAGAGACCTTATTGCTGCCGAGTTGAAAACAGATGAAAAAGCTGGAGAAATGACATACGGAGAACCGTTTGCAGTAGCCGGAGCATCAGGCTTGACAAAGGATGTAGAGTCAAGTTCTGAGGCAAAGTTTTATGATAATGTGCCGGCAATCGTAATTGATTCAGTTGGAGCAGACACAGTAAAGGTAGATGTATCAGCAGTCGATATAGATGTTTTGGCAAAATTAACAGGACAGTTTTATGATGAAGAAACGGGAATGCTTGTAGAAGGAGAACGTGAGGAAAAGTATTTTGCAATCGGATATATAACTGAAAAAACAGATGGAACAGAGATGTTTGTCTGGAGATTAAAAGGTAAGTTCTCAATTCCTTCGGATACGAGAAAAACGAAGGACAATGGAACAACGTCGAACGGAGACCAGCTGACATATACTGGAATTAATACAACGCACAAATTCACAAAGACAGGAAAAGGTGCAAAGGCGGTTATTATTGACACGGAAAAAAATCCGTTAGATGAAAAAGAATTCTTCAAAACAGTACAGAATCCGGATACAGTGAAAAAATCACTGACAGCATAATAAAAAAGAGATAGCAGGGATATCATAGGATATCCCTGTTTTTGAAAGGAGAAAAAACATGGAATTCAAATTGAAAGTATATAAAGATGAATCACTTCAGGAAGTGAAGCGGATTGCAGAAGCGGACAGCTTGAAAATCCCATACCGCACTTCCCTTAATTTAATAAATATGCTCGCTTCAATTGATGGAGAAGAGGGAGAGGATGTGCTGGGTGCCATCAGAAGCACACCGGAATGCCTGAATAAGATTCTTAAAGCTACATTTGGTCTGACAGAAACAGAACTGGATGGCATTAATGCAGCAGAGCTGATTGATGTTGTAAAAGGATTAATGACATGGTGTATTGCTCAGCTTAGAGGGATGCACAAGCCAAAAAAACAGTAAGCGGTGGTGTGAAGCTCACATTACCGCAGGCATTTGCAGAGCTGAATCTGTCATTGTGCGGACAGTACAAAGGGATGAATCCGATTGAATTACTGGACTATCCTGCAGAGGACGTTTTTCAGCTTATTAACGACATGATAGACCATAATGACCGGGCAGAAGAAGAAAAGGCGGTAGAAAAAGAAATCCGTGTTCCTGCCGGTGATAACTGGTTTTAGGAGGAAAAAATGGCAAGAAAACAGAATGAGACTACGACAAAATTCAAAGTTGATATATCTGAATTAAAAGCGGCCATGCAGGAAGCAAAGCGGCAGATTACGCTTGTAAATTCTGAATTCAAAGCAACCAGTTCTGGAATGGACGATTGGAAAAGCAGTACAGATGGGGTAAGCGCAAAGATTAACTCATTGAACAAAGTTTTGGAGCAGCAGGAGACCATTCTGAAAGCTGAGAAAGAACAGCTTGCACTTACTGAGAAAGAATATGGAGAAAATTCCGTAGCGGCAGAGAATTTAAGAATTAAAATAAATAATCAGCAGGCAACCGTGAACCGTACCAAGAAAGAAATTGCCGATTATGAAAATCAGCTTGAGACACTTCGAACAGCAGAAGAGAATGCTGGAGATAGTGCACAGGCAGCAGGCAAAGGATTGCAGGATAGCGGGAAGGAAGCAAAGTCAGCGGGTGAAAAGGCAGAGGGAAGTGCAGAAGGCTTCACGGTCCTGAAAGGAACTCTGTCGGAGCTGGCAGCAGATGTCATTAGAAACTTAATTGAAGAATTTAAAGAACTGATGACAGAGACGGAAAGTGCATATAATAAGTTTCAGGCACAGACTGGAGCGAGCACAGAAGAGATGAAGGCATTCAAGGCTGAAATGGATGATTTGTATAATAATGCTTATGGAGAAAGTCTGGAAGATATAGGAGACAAGATGGCCTATGTCAAACAGACAACGGGGGAAGTAGACCCAAGCAATATCAGAGATTTAACAGAAAATGCCATAGCATTGGAAGACACCTTTGGCTCTGATTTCAACGAGACAATCCGAGGAGTTAGCAATTTAATGAAACACTTTGGCCTTGATGCACAGACAGCCTTCGATTTGTTTGCAAAAGGAAGTCAGAATGGGCTTGACTACACAAGTGAGCTGGGGGACAACGTTGCAGAATACGGAGGAAACTTTAAGCAGGCAGGATATTCCGCACAAGAGTATTTTCAGCTACTGGAAAATGGAACTAAGGGCGGAGCCTATAACCTCGATAAAGTGAATGATTCCATCAATGAAATCAAGAACAGACTTGGCGACGGAACAATTGGAGATAACCTTGACTTATTCAGTGACAAGACGAAGTATGCATTTAAAAGCTGGTCAGAAGGAAAAGGAACCATGAAGGATGTCATTAATTCCATTGTGGGAGACATCACAAAGTGCACTGATGAGCAAGAAGCATTAAACATGGCAGCTACAGCATTTGGAACAATGGGTGAGGATGCAAACCTTGAAGTGGTGAAATCTCTGACCACGCTTGGAACGTCATACAATGACGTAAAAGGTACCATGGAAGACCTGAAGGAAATCAGATATGACGATGTGGGTACCAGATTCAAAGAGTTGGGAAGAACTTTAAAAACAGAAATGCTTATTCCGATGGCGGAGAAAGCAATCCCGTACTTTGAAAAATTTGGAGATTATGCAATTAAAAATACAGATGATGTGATAAGGATCCTGAAAATCCTTGGAATTACTCTTGGCACGGTATTTGTCATAAATAAAGTGGCTACGTTTGCAAATAGCGTAAAAAGTCTTGCGACAACGTTCGGATTGCTGAAAGTAGCCACGGATGCCGAGACAACATCACAGCTCGCCTTAAATACTGCTTTTCTTGCATCGCCAACAACATGGCTTGTGGCAGGAATTGCAGCAGTGGCAGGTGGATTGGCTTATCTGGCAGTGAAAGAAAAGGAAGCAATAGAAGCGGAATATGGACTGACGGAAGCCCAGCAGGAAAATATTGATGCAATCAATGAACGCTACGAGGCTTATAAGCGGATAGAAGATGCCAGAAATGAGAGCGTATCCGGAATTGTGTCAGAATACAACCACTTGGAAGAATTAAAGGATGAATTGAACGGTCTGATTGATGTTAATGGAAAGGTGAAAGAAGGGTATGAGGACCGAGCCAACTTTATCATAAATGAATTGTCAGAAGCGCTGGGAGTGGAGCAGGAAGACCTCTGGAATGAAATCGCAACTTATGGAAAGCTAGGAGAAACCATTGATGAGGTTATGGAGAAAAAGAAAGCAGAAGCCATTTTAAGTGCAAATGAAGAGGCGTACACGGAAGCCATTACAAACAAAGTAGAAGCTCTAAAAGAGTGGAAAAAGAACCTCAGTACATATGACGAAGTAAAGCAGAAGTATGAGGAATCAAATGAAGCGATTGCAGAGCATGAACGTTTACTTGCCGGTGGAGATATCGATGGCGCAGCAGAATATTATAACCAGCACAAGAAAGTCATATTAGCAAATGACGAACTGAAAGAATCATTTAAAAAGAGCAAAGCAGCGGTAGATGAATCAGAATCGAATTATATTAACTACTGCAACGAAGTAGTTAATTACGAGAATTTGAAAGAAGCTACCATTTCGGGAAATGCAGACAAAATAAGTGATGCAATGTTGAAGACGCAGTATAGCTTTATTACAGCAGAAAACGGAACAGAGCAGAGCTTAAAGAATCAGCTATTTAACCTGGAGCAGAACTATACAGACATGAAGGATGCCATTGAAAATAATACTCCAGGAGTGACACAGGAGATGGTAAATCAGGCTCAATACATGGTGGAGCAGGCACAGCTAGAACTGGACAAATATGCTGATGGAGCAAGTGAAGCGGGCGGTGTCGGAGCAACCGCATTTGCAAATGGAATGCTGATGAAAAACGACTTGGTAAGCGATGCCGCAGCAGGCACAGCGGACACAGCAAAGTCACAGCTTGACGGTGCTGACACATATTCAAGCGGAACAAGCATTGTAGATAAGCTGGCATCCGGAATCCAGGACAATAGTGCTGTAGCAAATACGGCAGGACAGACGGTTGCTGGAAATGCAATAGATGGGATTTCTAGCAGAAATGGAGATGCAGAAAAAGCGGGAGAAGATTTTTCAAATGGATTTGCAAATGGAATCGTAGGAGGAATAACAGCAGCAGGAGATGCAGCAGTTAAACTGGCACAGGAAACAATGAAAAAGTTTAAAAGTAAAGAAGGACTGGATGAGCATTCGCCATCAAAGAAATCATATGATGACGGAGATTTATTTGTGGCAGGATTTAGAAATGCGATTGTAGACAAGACAAAAAATGCTGTCAAGGCAATAAAGAATCTTGCTGCAGATTCGCTCAAGGCATTGAACAGCGAGCTTTCAAATGATATTAACGTGCCGGAAATCAGCGCTACAGCAAACACATTGAAAAAAGCCGGGAGTTGTACCGGTGCAACCACGGAGACAGGAACTGAGCAGAGGACAATTATTCAGAATTTCTACCAGACAAATAACAGCCCGAAGAGCTTGAGCAGGCTTGAAATTTACCGTAACACAAAAAATCTGCTCGGATTTGCAGGAGGACCACAATGATAAGTTTAATTGCAGAAAATGAAAGAGGAGACAGAATCGATTTTTCAAAGAATAAGGACTACACCATATACAAGGTGGATGGAATTACCCCTGTGGAGGCTACAATAGCCTCTACAGCGAATTCTACAGCGGATGGTGCTACAATTAACCGCCGGAGCATAGGATACCGTAATATCGTCATTTACATGACCATTAATGGAGAGATTGAAGAGAACCGCTTGAAACTGTACCGGTACTTTCCAGTAAAAAAAGATGTGCAGCTGCGCTTTGAAACGGACAGTAGAGATGTGCTTATTAATGGAGCGGTTGAATTGATAAGCTGTGACATTTTTTCGGCACGGGAAGTGGCACAGATAAGCATCATATGTCCACAACCGTACTTCCGGTCAGTAAATGACCTGGTAAGTTACTTTTCGGACACAGAAGCACTGTTTGAATTCCCATTTTCCATCGACAAAAATGGAATTGAGATTTCCAGGATTGAAAGGAATATCAGAAAGAGTATCATAAACACCGGAGAGACAGAGACGGGCATCATCATTCAACTGTATGCCACAGGAGAAGTGGTCAATCCGATTATTTATGACGTAGACGAAAAAACCTATTTGAAACTGAACTACACCATGCAGCAGGACGACGAGATTGTGATTAACACAAATACTGGCCAGAAAGAGATTAAGCTGATTCGTGCCGGTGTAGAAACAAATATCATGGGGCATTTATCGCCGGGTAGCACTTGGCTTCAGGTAGAGCAGGGAGATAATGTTTTTACTTATAATTGTGACAGCGGAAACAGTGACCTCAGAATCACATTCATAACACAGCAGTTATACGGAGGGCTTTAGGATGGAGATACGGGTTCTTGATTTTAATTTTAATCTGCTCGGAACGATAGATACTTATGAAAGCTCAATCTGGAGACCGGAGTATTATGGTGTGGGAGATTTCGAATTGTATCTGAGAGCATCGGAAAAGGCAATAGACCTGTTGAAGAGAGAAAGACTGCTTGTGCGGTCCCAGGATGTCCATGTGAACAGCGACGAGACAGAAGTGATTTATAGAAAAGTGATGATTGTACTTAACTTTAATATAGTCACGGACAATGAAAGCGGAGACTATATCACAGTGACCGGAAGAGAATTGAAATACATTCTTCACAAGCGGATCGTGTGGAAGCAGACCAACCTTGCCGGAACCTGTGAAGATGGAATAAGGACATTGGTATTGCAAAATGCCATCAATCCGTCAAATAGCAGTAGGGTCATCCCAAACCTTGTGCTAGGAGACAAAGTGGGAATCACAGACAAGGTGGAAAAGCAGATCACCGGAGACAGCCTCGATCTTGCTATAAAGGATATTTGCACAACCTATGAGATTGGCTGGGATATTTATATTAAAAACAAAAAGATGATACTTGAAGTCTACAAAGGCGAGGACAGGTCACATGGACAGAGTGAGAGGCCTTTTGTGGAATTCAGTGAGGCTCTGGACAATCTTGTGAATACAAGCTATCAGATGCGGACGGAGGAGTATTCAAACGTGACATTAATCGGTGGAGAGGGAGAAGGAACGGATAGAAAGTATGCATCCGTAGGAAACAGCCTGAAAGGTCTGGAAAGAAATGAAATCTTCACTGATGCAAGAGACATCAGCCAGACAACCACGGATGAGACCATCACGGATGAACAGTACAAGGTGCTGCTCCAGGAACGAGGCAAGGAGAAACTGGCAGAGCTGGGCATGACAGAAGGCTTTTCCGGAGAGGTGTTAAGCAACAATACATTTACTTATGAGGAAGATTTTTCCATGGGAGACATTGTCACCGTAACAAATAAATACGGAATCAGCAGAAATGCGAGGGTAATCAGCACAATAGAATCGGAATCAAGTACAGGAATCACCTTGATTCCACAATTTAATTTGTAGGAGGAAAAAAATATGTGGAAAAGCGGATTTTTTAACAGCATTAATGGGGACAGAAAGTATGATGCGGAAGAGATGAGTGAGATATTTCAAGGGCTTATCTCGGATGGAGTATATGAAAGCGTCGGCAATAAGCTGGCGGTACGTCCGCAGGATGGCATGACCATTAAGATTGACACCGGAAGAGGCTGGTTTGATAAAAGATGGGTTGACAATAGCTCGGAATACCTTATGACACTGGAGAGCGCAGACGTGACACTGAACCGGTATGGCGCTGTGGTTGTACGGACTGATAGAACGGAGAGCGTCAGAGCATCCGCACCGGTGCTGAAATACGGAGCGTATGCCACAAGCCCGAAAAAGCCGGAAATGACACGGACAGAGGAAGTCAAGGAGTATTGCCTTGCCTATATTTATATTAAGGCTGGAGCGACACAGATTACAGCAGCAGACATCGAAGATACAAGAGGAGACACAGAACTGTGCGGATGGGTAACAGGTCTGATTGAGCAATTGTCCACAACAACATTGTTTGAGCAGTGGACACAGATTTTTTCAGACTGGTTCGCCGGATTGCAGGATATCATTGACACTGATGTCGAGACCAAGCTGGTCAATGCACTTCCACAGGCAGTCACAGTGACACTGCCAGTGGATGGATGGTCTGCATCAGAGGGCAAATATCTGAATACAGTCACGGTGCCGATTATGAATGAGACGAAGAGCGTTATCACTTATGTGAACAAGGACACCATGGCAGACTATGTGGCAGCAGGCATTACCTGCAAGGAGCAGGGGCAGAATTCATTGACGTTTGAAGCAACTGCCAAGCCTACTGCCGAGATAAAGGTTGACATCCTGCATATGGGAGTTTAAGCTGAAAGAGAAAAGCAGAATATGCATACCGTGCTTCCAAGAAAAATGGGGTTCGACTGCGTTACCGTCAAGTCCACTGTGCGTGAACGTAGGCGAACCCCCTCAATCACGCTATTTAAAGGCATAAAAGAGTTCCAGCCAGTAGACATATGGTCTTCTGGTGAATGGGACTTTTTTCATTATACTTTTAGGATATGGAGTGTATCGAAGTTTCGCTCAATGGAGAAAGAGTACCGAGTGCGATAGTGCTGGCTGAAATATGCAGAGTATTGAAAGCACCAGCAGATGATATTCTTGAATTGAAGTGAGAAAAAATGCAGGAAAAGACTGAAACTAAAACCCTGGCTTGTTCTTTCTTGAATGTATACATAAATCATTTTTGTATCATAGACAATAGTGCATCCTGAAGAATTTTTGAAAAATTTAGGTGATTCTTTTCTCCATATGTATTTAGCCATGCTGGGATAGTTATATTTTTTCGGACAGCTTTTTGACCATATTTTATGGTATAAGCATCCATATCAAGGATAAGAAGATTGACAAAACTGTCTGAATCATGTGAAATGGCGTTATGTTTGGATGCAAGAGGAATTTTGTTTCCAGTTTCCAATTCGCCAAGTATCCATCCACTGGCGGTATCGGTAGCGGCTTCAATAGCGTTGATAAGGGAATCTCCTTCGGTTACACAACCTGGAAGGTCAGGTACAACAACCGTATAACCGTTGCCTTCGAGACATGGGGTAAAGATTGCGGGATAAATGAGTTTCATAAAATGTCCTCCAATACATAAGTATATTTATAAATATATACGCATAATGCACATGAAAAGTCAAGAAAAATAAAGTTATAATAGAATATAAAAATGTCCAAAGGATTGCCGCTTTATCGTGTGATGTGGCAGGTCTCTTTTGTCTCTAAAACCGATACAACTAAACTACGAAAACTTAAGATTTCGTTAAATTTATGGAACTGATTCTTAAGGTTGTCTGTGAGACATTGACCAACCAATTCCAGTAAGATATATTTGAATTAATGGGCTGCGGAAAAACAGTCCGGATTAAGGAGTATAAGTATATCAAAGTAAGGAGGAACTATGGGCATGGAAAAGCAGAAGGCGAAGACAGGTCCGAAAAAGAAGGTTGGAAAAAAGCAGAGAAGAAAGAGAAAACTGATACTTTTTATTGTAGAAGTATTAGTGATACTCATTTTGCTGGTAGTATTTTATGTAATGAGTAAGCTGAATAAAATCAATAATACCGGTTCCTTAGACGCGAAGAAGCTGAATATTAATATAGACAGCGAGACCCAGGAAGTGTTAGATAATTATACCAATATAGCTATCTTTGGAATTGACAACCGGAACAGTGGAAATTATGAGAGCGGAAACAGCGACTGTATCATGATTGCCAGTATCAATGATGATACCAAGGAAGTGAAACTTGTATCCGTATACCGGGATTCCTTTCTGGCAGTAGATGATAAAGACAGCCTGCGGAAACTGAATGCAGCTTATGCCAAGGGAGGACCGACCGGTGCAGTAGCGGCGTTAAATAAGAATCTGGATTTGAATATTACCGAATATGTATCCGTAGACTTCAATGCGGTAATGGAAGTTGTGGATGCATTAGGTGGAATAGAGTTGGATATTACCAAGGAAGAAGCCAGCAATATGCACATCTGGATTGATGAAATGAATGAAGTCATGGGAACCCATGGCAAGCCGGTTTCCGGACCGGGCGTGCAGCAGGTCAATGGAATACAGGCACTTGCCTATTGCCGTGACCGAATGAGCGGCGGAGACGATTTCCGCCGGACCGAGCGTCAGCGTATCGTAGTAGGAAAGATTGTAGAAAAAGCAAAGCAGGCAGACATCCTTACTTTAAATGATTTGGTAGACAAGCTGTTTCCGGACATTTCTACCAGCCTTTCTACCACAGAAATTTTGGGACTTGCAGCCCATGTCAAAGAGTATGAGCTTGCAGATACCCAGGGCTGGCCATTCCAGTTAGACACCAAGATGATGGAAAAATCCATCGGAGCAGTAGTTGTACCAACGGATTTGGAGACCAATGTAGATTTGCTGCACCGCTATTTATTTGATGTAGAGGATTATGAAACGACAGATAAGGTGAAAGAAATCAGCAAGGCAGTAAGCAACAGGACAGGAAAGACGGCAGCAGATACCACCCGGGATACGAATCCGCTGGTGCAGGATACAGTAATAGAAGATTAGGGTTATAAAAAAGTTGGCAATATGTAGCACCCTCCAAAAGTTAGAACTAAAAATCTAGCGGTTGGAGGGTGTTTTTTTATGATATTACTTCCTTTGGCTTTTTAAAAAATTGGCAAATGTGCTTATTTCTTTTAATTCTTCTTGAGTATATTCTGAATTAGAAAAGGATATAGAATTATTTTGAAAATCATTAAGAACAGAATCGTCAGCTAAGAAATCTAATGAACACTCAAAGTAAGTACAAAGCTTTTTGAGAGTAGATAGTTTGGCATTTTCAGTTCCCTTTTTATAGAAACCATCTATAGTTGTATAAGGAACACCAGAAGCTCTTGCAAGTTCGGCTTTATTTATATTTTTATTTTTCATCAATAAGTCTAGTTTATCAGTAAGTCCCATTATATTACCTCCACAACAAATTAATTGTACTACTAAGAAAGTATAATGTAAATGTATTATTACCCTGTATGGTAAAACTAGAAACGTTTTAACTTGACAATTACGATGCAGGGTATATACTTAAGATATTAATTACGTTACAGGGTAATTTTAGAAGGGGATGAGAAGTTGTTCTATAATTTGAAAGCTGAAATGGCAAGAGAGAAAATTACAATTAAGTTATTGGCAGAGAGGACAGGAATTTCATATAAAAGCCTTAAGAGAAAAATATCTGGAGATACAGAATTTAAGAAAAGTGAAATAGTATTAATAAAACGAGAATTTCCACAATATAGTTTAGATTATTTGTTTGCATCAAAAGATGAAGTAGGTAAATAGTTTTTTATGAAAGAAAAGAAAAATTTATATTAGTACAGAAACTAAATAATAGGTAACGTGCCATTTTCCATAATAGTATGCTGCCTATTATTTTTATAAAAATAAAGGAGAAGCATCATGAAAAAGAAAAAAGTGGCAATAATATCTGTTTTAGTATTTTTAATGTGTGGTATCACGGGTTCTTGTGGAAAAGAATCAGCACTTGAAAAGGAGGCAAAAAAGGTAGCGGATTATGTCAATAATGGAGAAGTGGATGATTTGGAGAAAGTATTATTTAATTATGGTGAATTAAAAGATGATACGGAATTACAAGATTTTTGGCAGGCAGATACAGAAAATTTGGAGCAAAATGATGGAATTATCGCGCATATAATTGCTCAAGACAATGTGAAGATGAAAGAGATACAAGATAATGTAATATTGTATGAAATTGAATCACCAGATCTTTCGAGCATCTTTCAGGATGCAATGAAAGAAAATTTTGAGAATGATGAAGAAGCAGAAGCATTTTTATATAAATATATAGAAAATGCTTCAAAGAATAAAATTGTAGTTCAAATACCGTACACATATGAAAATAATGTATTTGCAGCAGACTATTCTGGTGATGAATTTGTGGAAGCAATTACCGGAAACATGATAGAAAGTTATCAGAATTTAATACAAGAGATGATACAAGAGAATACAGTGGAGGATTAAGGGTGAAAAAGTTTATAGGGATAATTTTGTGTATAATAATATTGATTTCAGATAGTACTAATTTCTATTCAGCAGAAATGAGTGATTATTTATATAAAACATTAGAAGTAGAGTATTCGGATTCTTTAGGAAGTATAGATACTTTGGAAATAATGACTAAAGATGGTAATGTATATGCTAATGCAGAAAGTTTGGGAAAGAGATTGGGATATAAAGTAAATATTTCTGATAAATATGTTTCTATTTATAATGATGAAGAGTCAGAAAATGTACCGTATGGTATAACTACTTTTTATTATGGAGAAACAACTATTAAGCATATGCTTTTTAATAAAATGATTGATTATGAGGGGGCATTTGATACTATTAAGAATGAAAAAGGGGTATGGATACCATTAGAACAATCGCTGCTTATTTTAAATTGCAGTATGCTAATAGTGGACAATAAGGTTTTGATAGAAGTGCCACATAAAAATACTGTAGATATATTTATGGATGTAATGAAGAAAAATAATAATTATCTGTTTGAATGGGGAAAAGATTTTGGATATACAGAGTCTGATTGGCGGATAATTGGAAAAGCTAGCCATATGGTAAATATTTTAAATGGCTTACTTGAATTAGATGGTATGTCTTGGGTGCAATTTGTACAGCTATTTGCAATGAGAAGTGATGCATATGATGAAAAATATGGAGAAGCATTAGCAAGATTATTCTGTACATATTCTGATGATGAGTTTAATAGAGAAATAAAGAATGTTAAGAATGCAATGGGACATTTTGATGGTAGTGGAACGTTTGGAAAAACATTAGAAGCATTAGAGAAAAGCACTCCGGATGATGATGAAATAGGAAAATTGCAGGAGACTTGCCAGACATTTAAAGACAATTTAGACGGTACAAATGATAGTGTAGCAAAATATAATCAATCCTATCAAGAATTAGAAAAAGCTGTTAATGAGGCTACAATGTTTGAAAATACGGCAGGAAAAATAATTGACATTCAAAAAGGAGTGGCTAATGTAGTAGGAATAGTAAATAAGGTATCTGCAATTGTTGAAACCATAAACTATATGGAAGAATTTAAAAATCAAGATGATTATACAGTCAATGCATTGTTATATTTTACTTCAAATACAAATTCATCTAGCATGATGTCAAATACAATGAAGAGCAGTATAAATAGTTATGGAAATTCATTGAAAACGGATATATTAACTTATTCTGCAATGGAATATTTAAAAAATAATTATGATAATTTAACTATGCAAGCAATGAATTTGAGTGAAGTATTAGGTTCGGAAGCATCGCTTGAACTTATCGCTTGGAATTTGGCAAAGAGTGTTAATATATTAAATATTGGCGATAAAATTGATGCAGCAGATCAATTTGAATTAGCAACTTATGGAACTGTATTTCAGGCAGATGCATTTAGCTGTTATCAGAGACAGCGTAATGACTTGTTTAATGAAAGTGACAAAATTAAAGCTGAAAATTTATACTCGATTTCCCAGTTGTGTTATATCTATTTAAAAAGTTGTTATATAACAAGAGAGGCTGCAATAGCGTCTTTAAAGGGAAAAACAACGGAAACACAAGAAAAAATTAAACCTTTAATAGAATATCAAAATAGTATTAATGACGAAATTGCTGGGTATCTTATTGCCCTTAAAAATGCGGATGAAAGTAATGAAAACCTTTGTTATGGATTTTTGCCTGTAAATAATCAGGAATATTTAGAAAATTATAATGCAGATAATTTGAAAAAAGCTATAAGTTCAATGGACTATAAGCAGGCATATAAAGATTTTATTTCAGAATATGAGGAGGCTGCTTCAATAAGTGAGGAGGAGTGGTTTAATAATCAAGATGAATATCGGAATAAATATGGAAATTTAAATTTTGATTTATTGAATGAGTATCATAAGGGAGAGCATTATGATGAAATGTTAGATGGGGATGTTCAAGAGGTATTACTATATGCAGAATATGACATAGATGGTAATGGTATTCCTGAATTGATTATAGCGCTAGGAGTAACTGAAATTTCAATTTCTGATATTTATTCATTTGATGGGGAAAAGGTGGTAAATATATTTGGTAATAGCAATTTTGAAACAGGGTATTCAATTTATACAAATAACATAATAGTGCAATATCGAGCAGATGGTTACAGTCTGTATAGGTTATCTGGAATTGAATGCGTGGAATTACCAGAGAGTGAAAAAAATAGAATTCAAATAGACAATCAATGGGATTATACAGGAGATGAGTGGACAATATTTGCAGAAGATGTTCCTGCTGAGGTAGAGAATCTTAATTTGGCGGAAGATTTTATATATGAGAAATTGGTAGAATATTATAGTAAAGGAACAGAGGATGATTCAGGAGAAGACATGATAGTAATGGAAGGAGATATGTATGAGGCAGATGATGGAAATATGCACTATTTTACTATGATAAGATGTGGTGTTCCTGGAAATGATGAAGCAACTCAGGTATTATATGAAGTAGATGTGAACGCAGCAAATGGTAGAGTAAGGCAGACAAGAGTTTTGACCGATAATAAGTTGACTATATTTAATATTATGGATTAGTAATTTGTAATAAGACAGCAGTATGTGATATTTGGAAAATACAACCAATTTTTATAAAAATTTCACAAAAAATAAGAAAAATCCAGTTACCTTTTGTATATTATTATGTTATGATAAAAATATATCAGTAAACATACAATGATTATCAAGGAGGTATTACGAATGCAGAGATTTACATTACCAAGAGATTTATATCACGGCAAAGGTGCATTGGAGGCACTGAAGAACTTTGAAGGAAGGCGCGCAATGATCTGTGTTGGTGGAGGCTCCATGAAACGGTTTGGTTTCCTGGATAAAGCAGAGGCATATCTGAAAGAAGCAGGTATGGAAGTGGAACTGTTTGAAGGAATTGAACCGGATCCATCTGTTGAGACCGTGATGAAGGGTGCTGCCGCTATGGAGAAGTTCAAGCCGGACTGGATTGTAGCAATCGGTGGTGGTTCACCAATTGATGCTGCAAAAGCAATGTGGATTAAATATGAATATCCGGATATTACCTTTGAAGACATGTGTAAGGTATTTGGAATTCCGAAATTAAGAAAGAAAGCACATTTCTGTGCAATTTCTTCTACCTCGGGAACAGCAACAGAAGTAACTGCATTTTCTATTATTACGGATTATGAGAAGGGAATCAAATATCCGATTGCGGATTTTGAGATTACACCGGACGTAGCAATCGTTGACCCGGAACTGGCAGAGACCATGCCGCAGAAACTGGTAGCCCACACCGGAATGGATGCGATGACACATGCAATCGAAGCGTATGTTTCAACTGCAAACAGTGATTTTACAGACCCGCTGGCACTCCATGCCATTGAGATGATTCAGCATGATCTGATTGATTCCTATAACGGAGATATGGCAAAACGTGATGCCATGCACAATGCCCAGTGTCTGGCTGGAATGGCATTTTCCAATGCACTGCTTGGAATCGTACATTCTATGGCACATAAGACCGGTGCCGCATTTGCCGACTACGGTGCACATATTATTCATGGCGCAGCTAATGCCATGTATCTGCCGAAGGTTATTGCATTTAATGCAAAGGATGAGACTGCAAAGAAACGTTATGGCGTGATTGCAGATTTTATGAAGCTTGGCGGAGAGACACTGGACGAGAAAGTCGCACTTTTAATCCAGTACCTGCGTAAGATGAATGATGACTTGAATATTCCGCACTGTATTAAGAACTACGGACCGGACAGCTATCCGGCTGAGCAGGGCTTTGTACCGGAAGAAGTATTCTTAGAGAGACTGCCTGAGATTGCAGCCAATGCAATTTTGGATGCCTGCACCGGCTCCAACCCAAGACAGCCAAGTCAGGAAGAAATGGAAAAACTGCTGAAATGCTGTTACTATGACACAGAAGTAGATTTCTAAAAAATAGATTAAAAATGAAGTAAGCCCCGTTTCGATATCGCATTGATATTTGAGACGGGGTTTTTACGAGTTATAGGACAAAATGTGTTGATGAAAACCGCTTTCAAGCCTTGAAAATAAAG